>BNJT01002604.1_pt1 | contig 293568 bp, 529 predicted proteins | sample 8540491 | NCBI WGS metagenome assembly BNJT01 (sample SAMD00202455, study PRJDB9452) | human saliva metagenome | host: Homo sapiens | reverse complement strand
GTAACTATGGATCACCGTGCCAGATGAATCTTTTAAGTCAACAGTCTTCCCTCGTCAGACATATTGACGGGAAGTTGCTAAACTAATCCCAAACAACCTTCTTGTTCAACAGCAGACTTTTCCCTTGCGATAAAGCACGGCGTAACGATTCGCGGCAAGGGGTACGTCAAACCAAACGGATCACAGTCCGTCATAGATAAAACTCCAGCCCTTGAGTGAGATCAGTAGCGATCCGTTGTGTTGCTACAACTCACGTAATCCGTCTCTGGTCCTTTGGCTCCCTTCGGCGAGGCCATAACCTCGTTGATCACTATGTCGCCGGGATGAGCTGGAGCTGGCATTAACCGATATTACACAGATGGCTGATGAATAATAGGAGTAGAAGGGTGAACAAGAGTGGGCGTTGGTAACGTGAGTTCAGTAAGCAACGGAGTTAAAACAGTGTGTGTGACTCTGTCGATTCGCTCGCCGAGTCTCAAACGATAAAAAGCGAAGTTCTCAGCTGTCCTTCTCTTTGATCTTTGGTTGTCTCTATTGTTTTTCATGATGGTTTTGTCTATGAAAATTACTCTCGCAAAACAATAATTACGACAGGAAGCCATCAACAATGGGGACGTCGCATATTCCTAGTGAGGGCTTGTTCCACTTATTAAAAGCGACCCCGAACTCGACAAGATTCTGTTTCCATGGCCATTTTGAGTGCCAAACGACGTGCTTTTCAGTCAAGGAAGCCGTGTCAAAAACCACAGCTCTCCATCAGTTAGCAGAGGTCAAACGCATGGGGAGAGTGAACTGGAAGCTGCGAGTTCGATGTGAAAAGGCCTGCGAGAGAGCGTCTCTGAGAAAGCCACACGCGACGGCTAAATAGCTTTTGGAAATGATTGCAGGAATGCCAAACGCCACGAAAACTGTCTGGCGTTTGCAACACCGTTCTGGCGGCAAAAGCTTTTAACCGCTACAACTCATCGGAAACATCCTGTTGGAATTAAGAAAGTCCATCCCGCCCAATCAAAACATACGTTTTGTTCGGAGGTGTCGAGAAACAAAACCAGGCGCGTATACTCAGGCCCCACCACCGCTTTTGATGCGGGGTCTGCCCTACTTCTCCGCTCGCTTCGCGCCGCCAGTGGGGTTCATAGACAAGAAAAGCCCAGGCACACCTTGGATAGGCATGCCCGCTTCTTCGCATTCGACCCGGCATCCATTTCAATCAGGACGGCCGTAGCAGATGATCTCTGCTTGCCGTACCACTTTGTGCGTCTCTTGCCGTCATTGGCCTTTACTACGCCGAAGCCCTCGGCGGTAGCGGTTCACGCGTCTGCCCTTCGGCCACGCCGACACGCTTGTACAACGCACCGCATGGAGTTGGTAGACCGCTGCACGTGCACGGCAGCTCAGACTCGAGGCGAGTACGCCCCGTGAGCCCATGCCCGGATAGAAGCAGCGCTCAAGCTGGGGCGCCTGATCTATCTGATCCTCTGACGTGCCTCTGTACAAGGATGCGCGACGGGAGTACTCGAACTCCATTCCTACCATCTGCATAATCAGGGACTCGTTATTGTCTCTGATCGATAGCCCAAACGGCAGCAGCATAGAAGGTCGCCAGGCTCTGTAACCAGCCACCCATCTCCCACTTGAGAAGCGGATGTAGGATCTTGTTTTCGGCCGCAACGGTTTGCTCACAATCGGTTTCCTCTGCGGCTCCAACCAATCAGTACCTGTAGCCACGAACAGCGTAACCTCCTTACTGGGTGAACTTAACCGGCGACTTCTTGAGATACCGACTCATCTATTTTGCAACAGCTCTAATCTGAAACGCCTGGACAAGAAGATCTGCGTAACCTCCTCATAGTCTGGAAATGCCATTACCGTTGGCGTCATCGGCCCCTTACGGCATAGCGTCACATCGTTCCGGATCAGGAACTTCGCCCGGGCCAGAAATCAGATGATCGCCGACTGCGTCGGCCTGAGCCCTCGAGCTGTAACTCGAGACGGATCCGGAGGATTGGAAGAGTCCAACCGATAAACATCGTACCCGAAAGTGCCGCTGTTGCCCTTATCCTTTACAGTCTCACCATCGTACTGTCTCGGTAACGATTCGGATCTGTCAGGAACTTTGGTTCCTCGTAGCACCATTTCAGCGTCATAGGTCACGCCCTTCTGGAGGTAGCGTCGGGCACATTGTCGCTCTGACCGTTCGGACCTTTGTCTTCTACAGTTCCCTTTCACCCCATACGGCGGCAGAGGTTTGCCGAGGTGCGGATGAGTAGATACTTGCTGATTCGGCACGCTTTCATGTCGACCGGTACAGCGGATGCAGTTGTCACTATAGAGACGCGAAGTGTAAAAGCCATCCGATGCGTACCGTCTGGTTAAGCGTCAAGTCGCCCTTATCGCTGAATAAGGGTCACCCTGTGATCGCCATTATTATAGGGTTGGCATCCCTGCGAAGCCGTACCACTGGCACCATTGGCGCTGATATAGGTCAGCGCCATCTCTGGCTGCAGTCTGGCTTGCCGTCTGGTGCTGCTCGGACCAGATGTCTCTACACCCATACCGCATAGAGCGTCGTATCGGCCGTGATGGTGAAAGGTTTCACCTGGCTGCCTCCGATCGGTTATCGCGCCTTGTGCCGCCAACGTCCTTCAACCAACGGATGCTCACGAAGCTCCAGCCGATGAATACGGCTTGATTACGGGTCAGCTGTTCTTTGCCTTTCACCGTTACGGTAGCGTTGTTGTCATAGCGGTTGGCATCTGTCGGCGCTGCGCCTGTGCCACCGTTACCGTCGTAGGTGACGCTGTTTTGCGGGTAGTCGGGGCACATCATCGCTCTGTCCAGCTGGGCCGGTTTCGTCCTTACCCCATACGGCGAAGAGCGTCGTGTCGGTAGGTGATGGTGAACGTCTCGTTTTCCTTCTTCAAGTTAGTTACGGCGTCGTGCTCTGCCTTCGTGGTCAGCAACGCCTTCTTGCGGAAGCTCCAGCCAACAAACACGCGGCCTTATATCGCGGGTCAGATCATTCTTGCCCAGAACGTTCACTGCGTCATTGTTGTTATAACGTTTGTTATCCGTCGGCGCTGTACCGGTCGAGTTCTCGTTGCCGTCGTGAGGTAACGCCTTCTACAGGTAGTCAGATATTATTCGAGTTGCCGTTCCGGGCCGGTCTTATCCGCCCCAGATAGCGTAGAAGCCTATTGGTCGTGAACGACGTAATTGAACTTGTCTCCAGCTTTGCTATAGGCCTGTCGGCACATCGGCTGCCTTCGTAACCAAGGCGTGCAGCTGATGAGCCAGCCAATGAACACGGCCTCCGTGTATGCCAAAGGTGCCTTTATCCTCCGGTCACTTCGTCATTGTCGTTATAGAGGCTGTTATCCGTCGGAGCGTCGCCTGCTGCCACCGTTAGCATAGTGGGTCACACCGTCCTGGCTATAGTCCGCTTTCACCGTCGGGCGTACCGTTCGGGCCAGTCTGTCCTCGCCCCATGCGGCGAAGAATGTCGTGTCCTGGGTAATGGTGAAGTTCTGGCCTTCGTCTTCAGATCACTTGACAGATCGCTGGCCTTCCTTGATCAGTTCTCTGCGTAAAGCTCCAGCGACGAATGCTGCACCCGTACGAACGAGGCTACCGGGAATCTTTCACCCTCAACCTGCGTATTGGCGTTGTAGAGGTTTGTTGTCCGTCAGACCGCACCCGGGGTTCCACCGTTACCGTTGTAGGTGACTCCCGTCCAGGTAGTCAGCGATACCGTCAGAGGTTCCGTTCGGGCCAGTCTTATCCTCTCCCAGAGTGCAGAGGGATCCTTTCTGGTTAGCCGAGGTACTTGAAGGTGGCATCCTTCTGGTAGATCGTTGCCGGTACATCAGCCTTCTTCGTGATCGGAGCTGCTCGAAGAGCCAGCCGAGAAGACGGCTTCCGTACGAACCAAGTCACCCTTATCGAGCACGCTGCACGTCGTCGTTGTCATTGTAAAGCTTCGAATCTGCGAGCCGTACCACCAGTGTTGTCGTTGCTTGTATGGGTCACGCCGGCTTGGCTGGCAGTCGAGGCACGCGTCCGTACCGCCCGGGCCCGTCTTGTCGATTGCCCATACGGCAAGAGCGTCGTATCGGCCGTGATGTTGAAGTGGGCACCGGTCTTCTTCAGGTCTGCGGGTTCATCCGCGGCCTGCGTGATCAGAGGCTTCTGCGCAAGCTCCAGCCGAGAACATCGGCCTCGGTGCGAACCATCGTGCCGGAATCTTTTACAGCTACTGACGTGCCGCTATAGTAGCGGTTGTTATCTACCGGGGCATCGCCACTGGTTTGGTTGTTACCGTTGTAGGTTAGACCCTTTTGCAGATAGTCGGGGATACCATCAGAGGTTCCGTTCGGGCCGGTCTTGTCCTCACCCCATACGGCGAAGAGTGTCGTGTCCTGGGTAATGGTGAAGTTCTGGCCTTTTCGTCTTCAGATCACTTGCGGATCGCTGGCCTTCTTGATCAGCTCTTTCTGCGTGAAGCTCCAGCCGACGAATGCTGCACTCCGTACGAACGAGGCTGCCGGAATCTTTCACCTCAACCTGCGTATTGGCGTTGTAGAGATTGTCATCCGTCGGAGCGGCACCGGTTCCACCGTTACCGTTGTAGGTGACTCCGTTTTGCAGGTAGTCGGGCACATTGTCACCGTGCCATTGGGGCCTTTCTTATCGACGGCCCATGTGGCGTAAAGCGTCGTGTCGGTCTTGATGGTGAACTTGTCGTTCTCCTTCTTCAGGTCTGTCAGCTCGTCGCTCTTAGCTGTAATGAGACCCTTCTGCGTAAAGCTCCAACCGATGAACGTGGCATCCGTACGCCGGAGGTCGCCTGAAGCCCTTTTACGGTCACTTCGGCATCCTCGACATAGGGACTCTTCTCGTCCCGTCGGGACCGTACCACTGTTACTGCGTTTCCGTTGTAGGTCACGTTGAGCGTAGCGTTGCAGCCGTCTACCACGGTCACAGTGTCACTCATCGGGGAGTGCACCTGCCATACGAGCTCAATTACTGAGTATTGACCCGCTTTATCCGACGTAACCGTGTGTATGCTATTCTCTATGGCCCTAAAATGATTGCCATTATAGTACCACTGATAACGTGTCGACCACTTTCAGCTGTCAACACCGTACTTTTTGCAGGTGGGCAGATAAAACGGTCTCCCGTAATCTTCAATGGTTTGGGATCTACTACTGTTATCGTAGATTTTATCGTGAGCTGCTTTCCATCTTCTCCGATAACGACCAATCTGATCTCTTGAGGGTCTTCAGTGGGAATGACGACTTCGTCCATTCGATCTTATCTTGAGCAGTGGGCTCTTCGACTCCGTTGACATACCATTTTATATGTCCAGGATTCGCACTTTTAGCGGGAAAATTCAATTCAGCCTTGAATTTGAACGAACCATTGCAGTACGTCTGCCCATTCGCATTTTTGGAAAATGGACATCGTTGATATAGAAAGAAGGATTCAGCTGCCGTATGGATGATGCTGCCATGTAGTAGTGAGGATATGTAAGATCCAAAGCCATATCCATAAACAATAAGGCCCTCTTCGTTGTCAAACAGATAAGAGGCCGAAGATTCCGTAAGCTGTAGGTTGTAGAATGACATACCGGAGCTCGGATTGTCATACCACGTACCGCCTTGACTACTCAAAAAGCATCGTCTGTCCAGCCCCAATCTTAATGGTCGTTTTCTCTTTTTGTCGCGGTAGGGGTCACGATCAATGCATAATGAGACGACAACCTATCTGAAGTAAATGGTGCAATCAAGGCTGTTTCTGCACAGACTGCTCAACAGGAGGAATCCACACAAGCGATTCATCGCCATTACTCAACAGCACCGTTATTGTAATTCATTCCCACCATGGGAGAGCAGACTTGCACCGGCTTATCACTCTCGATATAGCAGCCCTTATTAGCCGCCATCGAGATCTGGAGTTCCACGAACTCTCCGGCGTTAATGTATAAAGTCTGTTGAGCTGGTGCATTAGTGCCTCGGGAGTACCGCCCCGGTCTGCGTAACCTTGGTGTTATTAGAGACGCAAAATCAGCGCGATTATCCCGCCTTCGATTCCTCAAAACGGATAACGCACCCCTGTTGCCATTCCAGCTCTACACGCCTACCTTGCCCTCGCTAAGTCAGATGGGATTCACCGCAAAAAGTCGCTTGACAGGGCTGCTGGGTCGAAGGTGGCGTCAAAATGTCGTCGACTTTCCGCCGCTGGCACACAGGCTTCCCAAAATGTCGCATGACGGGGCTGCTGGCACGCAGGCTTCCAAAATGTCGCATGACGGGGCCGCTGGGTACGCAGGCTTCCCAAAATGTCGCATGACGGAGCCGCTGGCACACAGGCTTCCCAAAATGTCGCGACGGGGCCGCTGGCACGCAGGCTTCCAAAAATGTCGCATGACGAGGTCGCTGGCACGTCAGCGGCGTCAGAAAAAGTCGCTTGACGGAGCCGCCATCCGACAAACAGAAAGAGATACACTCAATAATCTACGAAATGAATGAGGAACAGCAAAAGACCTTCCAGGGTCGAGAAAATTGAACTGAGCAACAGCAAAAACTTCACTTTGTCGTTGCACGTAGAGTATCAGAACGAACAGTATGCGCGGGTCAAGGCTTTTGACCAGACGAAGCTGAAGCTGCCCGCCGGGCTGATGGCGGCCTGGGACGGCAGGCGTGGGAGAAAAGATTCAGGTCAACAAAACGGTGACGGAATCGGCTTTACACCAAGCGTTGAGGAGGCCGACAAGAAGCGCGATAAGGTGTTGACCTTCATCTTCACCTCGGTGCGCAGCCAGAGGGCTCTCCTCACCGAAGCGGTGGCCGAAGCAGCGGAACGTATCGCACGCACCTTGAAGCCTTACGGGGGTTCTGCAGATCGCCGCTTTTGACGAAGAGACGGCCAACATCCGCGGACTGCTGGAGGATCTGAGCAAGCAGACGACTGACGTGACCGCCCTCGGACTGACCGACGCCGTCACCTGACTGGGGGCGCTGAACACGAGGTTTATCAACCTGCGAGCCGAGCGCCGCGTGGAGTCGCTCGAGGGTGATCTGCCCAACTCGAGAGTCGTACGGGCGGAGACGGATGCGGCCTACAGAGACGGTCTGCTGCTTTCATCGAGGCGGCCTTCCCCTATGCCGCCACCGACGAGGATCGCAAGGCCAGCCCGCCAACTTGATCAAAGAGCTGAACAAGACCACGGCGGCCTACAAGACGACGCATCGCATGAAGGCGGCGCAACGCAAGCCCAAGGATCCGAAAGATCCCAAGCTGCCCAAGGAGCCCTAAGCCGAACGCGCCCAAGCCCGACGATAAGCCGGACATCAAGCACCCGGAGGAGGGGCCCTAAAAGCCCGATCCGAAGAAACCCGAAGAGGGCGGCGGCAAGAAGCCCGAAGGCGGCGGCGGTACGGGTGGCGATCCGGATCATCCGTCTGCCGGAGGAGTAATGATTGCGCGCGTCCCCCCGGGCGGTTGGGGCGCCGCATACAAAGAAAAACAGGGGCGAACATCCCATCGCGGGGTTCGTCCTCGTTTCGATCTGAGTCGTGGAGCGTGGGGAGGAGAGGCGCTCCCCTCGAGCTCCACCTTCAGCGCATTTTCTGCGCCGATGCGTTTACTTATTCTCTTCCCCTAGAGGATCTCCAGGGATCTGGCAGGCAGCCTTGGCCACGGAGGTTCGGGGTCATAGATGGCGGCCACACCGGCCTTGTAGAGGAGTCGTAGTCCTGCGCGGGGATGCACCGCCGGCAATCACGAGGATGTCCGGACGGCCGAGCTCTTCAGCTCTTCGATCACCTGCGGCACGGGCGTCTTATGACCTGCAGCCAGCGACGATACGCCGAGCACATGCACGTCGTTTTTCGACTGCCTCACGCGCAGCCCTCGGCCGGCGTCTGGAAGAGCGGACCCATGTCCACGTCGAAACCGCAGTCGCGCACAGCCCGTGGCTACGACTTTGGCACCGCGGTCGCTGTCCGTCCTGGCCCATCTTGGCGATCATGATGCGGCTGACGGCCCTCCTTCTTGGCAAACTTCTCGGCCAATTCGCAGGCACGCTGGAAGTCGCTGTCGTTCTTTGTCTCTGATGAATACACGCCTGATATGGTTCTAATGATTGCTTTATAACGTCCCACTACGGCCTCGCACGCGTCGGAGATTTCACCCAGCGAAGCGCGCAGTCCGGCGGCCTTAACGGCCAATGCCAGCAGGTTGCCCTTCTTCGTCCGGACGCACTCGGTGATGTCGGCCAGCGCCTTCTGTACGGCAGCCTCGTCACGCTCGGCGCGCAACTCCTTCAGGCGCGCTTCCTGCTCCTCACGCACGGCGCGGTTGTCCACCTCGAGGATGTCGATCAGGGGCTTCCTTAGCCAAGCGATACTTGTTCACCGACAATCGTCTGCACGCCTGAGTCAATGCGAGCCTGCGTACGTGCGGCGGCTTCCTCGATACGCATTTTCGGCAGACCCGTCTCAATGGCCTTGGCCATGCCGCCCATACTTTCGATTTCCTTGATCAGCTCCCAGCCCCTGTGCACGAGCTCGTTCGTCAGCGTCTCCACGTAGTAGGAACCGGCGAGGGTCGATCTCCTTGCAGATCTGCGTCTCCTCTTGGATGTAGATCTGCGTGTTACAGGCGATACGAGCGGAGAGGGTCCGTCGGCAGGCGATGGCCTCGTCGAGGGCGTTCGTGTGGAGCGACTGGGTATGTCCGAGCGTAGCGGCCATGGCCTCGATACAGGTACGGCCGACGTTGTTGAACGGATCCTGCCCGTGAGCGACCAACCCGACGTCTGGCAATGTGTACGCAGCGCCAACGATTTGGGATTCTTCGCGCCGAAGCTCTTCACGATCTTGGCCCAGAGCATACGGGCAGCGCGCATCTCAGCGATCTCCATGCAAGTGGTTCATACCGATGGCCCAGAGAGGAGAGACGCGGGCGAAGGCGTCGACGTCGATACCGGCGTTGATACCTGCGCGGAGGTACTCCATACCGTCCGAGAGGGTGTAAGCCATCCCTCGATGTCGGCCGTAGCACCCGCCTCCTGCATGTGATAGCCGGAGATGGAGATGGAGTTGAACTTGGGGCATGTTCTGCGAGGTGTACTCGAAGATGTCGGCAATGATGCGCATCGAAAATTCGGGCGGATAGATGTAGGTGTTACGCACCATGAACTCCTTGAGGATGTCGTTCTGGATCGTTCCCTGCATCTCCTCGAGCAACCCCTGCTCCAGACCGGCGTTGATGTAGAACGCGAGGACGGGCAACACAGCGCCGTTCATGGTCATGGATACGGACATTTTGCTCAAGGGAATACCGTCGAAAAGCACCTTCATGTCCTCCAGCGAGCAGATCGATACACCGGCTTTACCAACGTCGCCCACCACGCGGGGTTGTCAGCGTTGTAGCCGCGGTGCGTCGGCAGGTCGAGCTACGGAGAGACCTTTTCTGACCCGAAGCGAGGTTACGGCGATAGAAGGCGTTCGACTCCTCGGCCGTGGAGAATCCGGCGTACTGACGGATGGTCCAGGGGCGCATGGCGTACATACCGCTATACGGGCCGCGCGCAGGTAGGGGGCAGACCGGAAGCGTAGTGCAGGTGCTCCATGCCGTCGAGGTCTTCTTTCGTGTATACGGATTTTCACCTGAATGTGTTCAGGCGTTTTCCAGTCGGCAGTGATGCCGTTGGACTTTTGCCCAGGCCGTCGCATCCGTAGCGACAAAGCCGGCTGACTTGATATCCTATGTTTCTAAAGTTCGGTCTCATAAGATCTTTCCATCAAAGAAGTTTCGCGTTAAACATCTGCAAGGTCTCCAGCAGCGTTCGATTTTCACGTGAATGGAAAATTTTCAATGCCGGCAGCTTTCAATTCCTCCATGCAAGCAGGCGCACCTGCCACCACAAACAGTTCCTTTGCCGTCGATCAGCTTGAAAGCCTCGGGGGCATGAACGGCATACTCGTCGTCGCTCGAGCAGAGCACGATGATGTCGGCCTTCTTCTCGCGAGCGGCCTTCACGCCAGCCTCTACAGTCTCGAAACCGAGGTTGTCGATGATCTCGTAGCCTGCGCAGGCGAAGAGTTGGACGAGAACTGCGAGCGTGCCAGACGCATGGCCAGGTTGCCAATGGTCAGCATGAACACTTTCGGGCGCTTGCCGCTGTGCTCCGTGGCCAGACGCAGGGTTTCAAACTCCGATGCACCGCGAGAGAAGCCGAGCTTCTCGATCGAGGCGTCTTTGCTGCAACCGCATCCGTGGCCGGTGCCTTCTTCTTCTTCTCGATCTTGTCGCCAGACATCTCCGTGAAGTTCGGGAAGATGTTCGTACCCAGCAGACTGATGCGACGCGTGGCAACGAGCTTCTTGCGTGCCTTGTTCGATTCTGTTGATGGCCTTCTGCACTTCGCCCGTGTTGGCTACGGCGGCAAATCCACCCTTGTCTTCTACCTCGAGGAAGAGCTTCCATGCGGCGTCAGCCATCGACTGCGTCAGCACTTCTACGTAATAGGAACCCGCTGCGGGGTCATCCACCTTGTCGAAGTGGCACTCTTCCTTGAGCAAGAGCTGCTGATTGCGTGCGATACGTTCCGAAAATTCGTCGGGCGTCTTGAATACGCTGTCGTACGGCAGGACGGTGATGGAGTCAACGCCCTGCGATGGCGGCTGACATCGTCTCCGTCTGCGTGCGGAGCAGGTTTACGTAGGCGTCGAACACGGTCATGTTCCACATCGACGAGCGAGCATGGACACGGATCTTGCAGGCGCAGTCGCACGAGGGATTGTAGGCCTTGACGATCTCGGCCCAGAGCCAGCGTGCGGCGCGGAACTTGGGCCATCTCTAAGAAGTAGTTCGACGAGATACCGAAATTGAACTTGATCTTCTTCGCCACCTTCTCTGCGGGCAGACCGGCCTCGCTCAGTTTGGCGATCAAATCGTTACCCCAAGCCAGCGCATAGCCCAGCTCTTGGGTGATGTACGAACCGGCGTCGTTGAGGTTGGCGGCGTTGACGGCCAGCACGCGATAGCCCGGCAGGGCTTCGGCGGCGTTCACCACAGCGACAGCTTCCTGCACCCAAGCGCCTGTCAGAGCCACACCCTTAACGAGGGGCCTTTTGAGCGGATCGTAAGCCACGGAGCCTACGACCTCGTCGAGGTTGACGCCCTTGGCCTTGAAATAGTCAGCGAGGATGCTGATCAGATCCGTCACGCGATGGTTGCAGGTGCGGAAATTGAGTTCTACAGCCACCGGATCGATGCCGTCGAGCAACGTAGAGATGTTCGCAGCGTCGATGAGGGTGCTCTTTACATTGAAACCGAGAGCCGTGACGCCACTCTCTGCGATGAGGCGTTTGGCTTTCTCGTTTGCCGCCGCGCAATCGTCGACGGCGAGGTCCTGACGGACCAACCACGTGTTGCAGACTTTCGTGCCGCGCACGTAGGGGAACTCCCGGGCAACGAGGTGGCGGTGGCCAGTCCTTCGATGTCTTCGGCGCGATAAAACGGATCTCACATTGAATCCTTCGCCCGTTTTCCAAACCAGTTTCTTCTCGAACGGCACGCCCTTTAGATCGGCTGTGATCTTTGGCCATCCACTCTTCGGTGGTGACGGGCGGGAAACTCCGAGAACAGTTTCTCTTTTGCTGCTTCTGCCATAAATTTCTTCTGTTTTACTGTGTAAAAATGACTGTATTGTATTCCTCACTTTTTGGGGGAGAGGAAGAGGATCTATGCTTTAAGGTCCGACGATGAGCCAGGCTGTTTCAAACTTGGGATTCTTTTCGCCACCGCGCCAGCTCGGCCTCCGCCTCTTTCCGATCCGTATAATCGCCGATTATCACGCGGATCTTGCGGACCACTCCGTTCATCCGGATTCGAGCTCGAGCCCGATCAGCGGGGCGTTAGCTTCGAGACAAGCTGCTCAGCGGCTTCGAGACGATCCAGACTGGCGATGACGATCCCATATCTCTTTTTCTCTGCTGCTTTTTGTGCCTTCGCTTGCCCCTCCCTTCCGGCTGAATCTCTGGGACAGGCGCGGGCGATGCGGCGGGCGTTTTTTTCACTCAGATCGTGGAGCAATTCAGAGGGACAAAGCCGGCGGTATAGGCTGATCGATCCACCTCCTTCACGGGTGTGGACACCGTAAAATAGAAGGCGCATGCGACGGCGGCTACGGCGGCCGTCTGTCCCACCACACGCAGGGCGGCGGGAAGATGCGCCTTTACACTCTCGGGGATCAGGCGACGTGACGGGTATCGAATCGGGAACAGTAGGCCGGTCGATCGGCTGGGCCTCGGACGGTTCGGGGGCCGAGCGGCGGCATATAAAATAAAGGTAGACCGTAAGAACCGATGCCATAAAGGGGCGTTCGATCGATAGGATCAAGAGGAGCGCACCGTCATCGTTGCGACGGAGCGTTCCGATAGCGTCAATCGGAGGATGCCTCCTCGTCGAGCTGGGTCAGCAGGGAGCTGACGTCGTGCCGGATAGCCTGTTGCGCCTCGTTGAAATCCATGCCGTACATCTCCATATACGACTCGGCCAGCAGGCCGTCGTTATGGGTGAGCGTGGGATTAAAAACGATTTCTTTTCGGGCGGAAGGAAGGCACATTCCGGGTTTTGTGGACGGCAGCATGCCGCTCGGAGGATGAAGCCTCCGAAATCCGGGATTGTACGCAATCATTAACAAGGAGGATGCGTTCGATATGTAGCGGGATTCGTAGCACGAGCGCAAAAGTATCGGAATTGCGGAGATGCCGAACGGGACGCGTTTGAAAGGACGGAAGGGGCCTCCGGCGCTGTTCAAATCCACATTTTTCCCCATGAAAATGCCCATTGACAGTGTAGGTCGGCGTTTTTCAAGTCCGAAATGCCCCATCGACAGTGTAGGTCGGCGTTTTTTTCAAGTCTGAATGCCCCATCGACAGTGTAGATCGAGGCTTTCCAAGTCCGAAATGCCCCATCGACAGTGTAGGTTGGGGTTTTTCAAGTCCGAAATGCCTCATCGACAGTGTAGGTCGGCGTTTTTCAAGTCTGAAATGCCCCATCGACAGTGTAGGTTGGGGTTTTTCAAGTCTGAAATGCCCCATCGACAGTGTAGGTCGGCGTTTTTCAAGTCTGGATGCCCCATCGACGGTGTAGATCGGCGCTTTTCAAGTCTGAAAAGCCCCATCGACAGTGTAGGTCGGCGTTTTTCAAGTCTGAAAAGCCGAATTGACAGTGTAGGTTGGTGTTCCCTCAAAAAGAAGACCCGCACATCGGTATGATATGCGGGCCTTGTGGCTATTTCAGGAGCGATCCCAGCAGGCCGCGACCGAATTTGAAGAGGAGATTGATCACCTCACGCTTTGGCTTTGGTGGAGGCCATTTTGGGAGGCTTCCCGTGAGGCTGTTGTCCTTCTCGCGCTGGCGCTGGCGTTCGAGGCGCTCTCGCTCGACACGCTCAGCCCGTTCGCGACGCTCTTGCTCCTTTTGCTGACGCAGCTCCTCCTTTTCGCGGAGGGCGTTGGCTTTGCTCACGGCTGGCGCGCTCCATGCGGGCGGTGAGAAGCTCGAAGGCCGATTCGTTGTCCACCGCTCGTCATACTTGCCCAAGAAGGGCGACGACTGAATCACGGCCCGACGCTCGTCTGCGGTGAGAGCGCCGGCGCGACCCCTCAGGCGGGATGATGACAGCGCGCTCGACGATGGATGGCCGTCCGGCGGCGTCGAGGAAGGAGACGAGCGCCTCGCCCACACCAAGCTCTGTGATGGCTGTGCGCGCATCAAAAGCGGGATTGGGGCGGAAGGTGGAGGCGGCCGTCGAGACGGCTTTCTGGTCGCGCGGGGTGAAGGCACGCAGGGCATGCTGCACACGGTTGCCGAGCTGACCGAGAACAGTGTCGGGGATGTCGGCCGGATTTTGTGTGCAGAAATAGATGCCCACGCCTTTGGAGCGGATGAGCCCGGACCACCTGTTCGACCTTTTCGAGCAGCGAGGGGGCTATGCCATTGAAGAGCAGGTGGGCTTCGTCGAAGAAGAAGACGAGGCGCGGCCGGTCGAGGTCGCCCACCTCGGGCAGGCGCTCGAAAAGCTCGGAAAGGAGATAGAGAAGGAAGGTGGTGTAGAGCTTCAGGGGAGCGCATGAGGCGTTCGGCCTCGAGGATGTGGATGACGCCGCGGCCGTCGCGTGGCTGGAGGAAGTCGAGGATGTCGAAGGCCGGTTCGCCGAAGAAATGGTCGGCGCCTGCTCCTCAAGCGCCAGCAGTCCGCGCTGTATGGCGCCGATGGTGGCCACGGAGATGTTGCCGTAGGCCGTGGTGTAGCGGGTGCGCTCCCTGGCTGATGTGCTCCAACATTTTGCGGAGGTCTTTGAGGTCAAGCAGCAGGAGTTGCTCGTCGTCCGCGATGCGGAAAGCGATCGAGAGGACGTTGCTTTTGGATGTCGTTCAAGTCGAGCAGCTGGCTGAGAAGCAGCGGTCCCATCTCGGAGATGGTGGTGCGCAGCGGATGACCGGCCTCGCCGAAGATGTCCCAGAGGCAGACGGGTGAGGCGGCGTAGGCAAAGCCCTCGTTCGGCAGGTGGTGCGCGTCCACGCTGCGTTGCAGGGCGGCGTTACCACCGCCCGGGCGGGCCACTCCGGAGAGGTCGCCTTTTGATGTCGGTGGCAAAGACAGGGACACCCATGCGACTGAATGTCCCGGCCATGTTTTGCAGCGTGTAAGTCTTGCCCTGTGCCTGTGGCACCGGCGATGAGGCTATGCCTATTAGCCATCTGCGGGAGAAGGCAGACGTCGCCCCTCCCGCAGTTACGGCTATGCATGCTCTGTTTTGGTTGTCACATGAGGTGATGGATTGTTATGAGTAAGGAGAGCTTCTGAGAAGTAGTTGCGAGTTACAAGCCGCCGGATAGGCAGCCTGTAACTCGTAACGTGTGCGCTTACGGCTCCACGATAGCGTCGGAGGTCAGAACGACCGTCTCGGACTCGACCACAGGTGCGGGAGGGCGCCGGGGCGGCTTTCTTCTTCGTCTTGCGTGGTGCAGGCGTCTCAAGGGTTTCGCCCAGCTCGGCCAGCTCGCGTTCGGCAACAATGCGATCGAAGTCGTCCTTGGCGCCAACGATGAGTCGATCGAACTCGCGGCGGCCCGTTCCGGCCGGGATCAAGTGTCCGCAGATGACGTTCTCCTTCAGTCCCTCGAGGCGGTCAGACTTACCGCTGATGGCGGCCTCGTTGAGCACCTTGGTCGTCTCCTGGAAAGGCAGGCGGACATGAAGCTGGACGTCTGAAGTGCGGCGCGGGTGATACCCTGAAGGATCTGGATCGTTGTCGCTGGTTTCGCGTCGCGAGCCCTCAACGAGCTTTTTGTCGCGGCGCTTGAGCGAACTGTTCTCGTCGCGGAGCTTACGCGCGGTGACGATCTGTCCAGCGTTGAGCGTATCCGACTCGCCCGGATCAGTCACCACCTTCTTGCCCCACATGCGATCGTTCTCCTCCATGACGTCGATCTTATCGACAAGCTGTTGCTCGAGGAAACGCGTGTCGCCCGCATCGGCAATCTCCACCTTGCGCATCATCTGGCGTACGATCACTTCGAAATGCTTGTCGTTGATCTTCACGCCCTGCAAACGATAGACGTCTTGCACCTCGTTGACGATGTACTCCTGCACGGCCGTGGGACCCTTTGATGGAGAGAATATCGGACGGGGTAATGGCACCGTCAGAGGTGGCATACCGGCGCGGACATAGTCGTTTTCCTGCACCAGAAGCTGCTTGGAGAGCGGCACCATGTACTTCTTCGTTTCGCCGAGCTTGAGGTGACCATGACTTCGCGATTGCCTCGCTTGATCTTACCGAAGCTGACCTCACCGTCGATTTCAGACACTACGGCCGGGTTGGACGGGTTACGCGCCTCGAAGAGCTCCGTGACACGCGGCAGACCACCGGTGATGTCGCCCTGTCTTACCGACGGCGCGCGGAATCTTTACGAGCACCTCGCCCGTCTTGATCAGGTCGCCATCCTCCCTTGATCACGTGAGCACCCAACGGCAGCGCATAGTTTTTGTGCGTCGTGCCCTCGTCGCTCGACTACGTGCGCCACGGGAACCTTCGTTTTGTCTTTCGATTCGATGATGATCTTCTCCTTCAGCCCATGGTTTCGTCGCTTTCCACCTTGTAGGTGATGTTCTCTTCCATGCTTTCGAACGTGATCCGTCCGGCGGCCTCCGGAGACGATAACGGCATTGAAGGGGTCCCATTCGATGATCTTGTCGCCCTTCTTCACGGTGGCGCCGTTGTCGAAGAAGATCTTCGAACCGTAGGGGATGTTGTGGTTATGCAGCACAATCTTCGTGTTCGGGTCTACGATGCGTAATTCGGCCAGACGGCTGACTACGATCTTGCAGCCATCGCTCGGAGTCTCACCACGCGAGCTCATCGATCTCCAGCACACCGTCGTACTTGGAGATGAGACTGTTTTCGGTAGCGATGTTCGAGGCGATACCGCCGACGTGGAATGTACGCAGTGTAAGCTGCGTACCCGGCTCACCGATGGACTGAGCGGCGATGACGCCGACCACTTCCCCCTTCTGCACCATGCGACCCGTAGAGAGATTGCGGCCGTAGCACTTGGCACAGACGCCCTCTTCGATTCGCACGTAAGCACAGAGCGGATCTCGACGCTTTCGATCGGCGATTCCTGGATCTCCATGGCTTCTTCTCGCGAATCTCTTCACCCGAGTGGACGATGATTTTACCCGTGATCGGGTGAACGACATCATGCACAGACACGCGGCCCAGGATACGTTCGTAGAGCGAGGCGATGACGTCTTCATTGTCTCTTTCAATTCCGTGCAGACGAGTCCGCGCAGCGTACCGCAGTCTTCCTCGTTGATGATTACGTCGTGCGAGACGTCCACAAGTCGACGCGTCAGGTATCCGGCGTCGGCTGTCTTGAGGGCAGTGTCGGCCAAACCTTTTTCGGGCACCGTGGGTGGAGATAAAGTACTCCAACACGGAGAGTCCTCTTGAAGTTCGAAAGGATCGGGTTCTCGATGATCTGACCGCCGTCGCTACCGCTCTTCTGCGGTTTCGCCATCAGACCACGCATGCCCGAAAGCTGACGGATCTGCTCTTTCGATCCACGAGCACCGGAATCCATCATCATGTAGATGGAGTTGAAGCCGTCGTTGTCCGAACTGAGCTGATCGATGAGCGTCTTGAGAGCTTACCGTTGACGTGCGTCCAAGTGTCGATGATCTGGTTGTAACGCTCGTTGTTGGTGATGAAGCCCATGTTGTAGTTGGACGTAATCTGCTCCACTTCGTCATATCCCTCCTGACGATGCTGTCCTTTTCGGGCGGGATAAGCACGTCGGCCAGGTTGAACGACAGGCCACCCTTTGAAGGCCATGTAATAACCGAGGTCTCTTGATGTCGTCGAGGAACTGTGCTGTACGGGCCACGCCGCAGGTCTTGATCACGTTGCTGATGATGTCGCGCAGGGCTTTTCTTTGCCCCAAACCTCATTGACGTAACCCACTTCTTCGGGTACGAACTCGTTTACCATGAGTCTGGCCCACGGAGGTCTCCGACCATGTGACGGACAGGGTTGCCTTCGGCGTCGCGGTCGTTGACATAGACCTTGATCGGGGCGTGGATGTCGAGCTTCTTTTTCGTTGTAAGCGATGCTGCCTCCTCTGGCCTGTAGAAGATGAGCCCTTCGCCGCGGGTGCCTTTTACGGAGCTTGGTGATGTAATAGAGTCCGGAGCAACCATGTCTTGCGAGGGCACGGTGATGGGGCGCCGTTGGCAGGGTTGAGGATGTTATGCGAAGCGAGCATGAGCATCTGCGCTTCGAGCACGGCCTCGTTGCCCAGCGGCAGATGGACAGCCATCTGGTCACCGTCGAAGTCGGCGTTGAAAGCGGTACAGGCCAAGGGGTGGAGCTGAATGGCTTTCCCTCGATCATCTTCGGCTGGAAGGCCTGGATACCGAGGCGGTGAAGCGTCGGGGCACGGTTGAGGAGGACGGATGACCCTTCATGACGTATTCAGCGATGTCCCACACGACGGGCTCTTTGCGGTCGACGATCTTCACGACTTGACCGTCTTCACGATGCCACGCCTCGATGAGCTTACGGATGATGAATGGCTTATAGAGTTCGGCGGCCATATCCTTGGGCAGACCGCATTCGTGCATCTTCAGCTCAGGGGCCAACGACGATGACGGAGCGTGCGGAGTAGTCGACACGTTTACCGAGCAAGTTCTGGCGGAAGCGTCCCTGCTTACCCTTCAGACTATCGGAGAGAGATTTGAGGAGGCGGTTGGCGTCCGTCTTGACGGCGCTCGACTCTACGCGAGTTGTCGAAGAGCGAATCGACGGCCTCTTGAGCATGCGCTTCTCATTGCGGAGGATGACTTCCGGGGCACGGATGTCGATGAGCCGTTTGAGACGGTTGTTGCGGATGATGACACGACGATAGAGGTCGTTCAGTCGGAGGTGGCAAAGCGTCCACCATCGAGCGGAACGAGCGGACGCAGCTCGGGCGGAATGACGGGCACGACTTTGATGATCATCCACCTGGACGGTTGCGCCCTTGACGCACGGAGCCTCGACCACCCGCAGGCGCTTCAGGGCTTGTCTTTGCGCTGTTGCGAGGTGTCGGTCAGCGGCGTGGTGGCGCAGGTCGTAAGAGAGGGTGTCGAGATCGATGCGCGTCGAAGAGGTCAGTAGATCGCCCGGCGCCGATCTTGGCGATGAACTTGTTCGGGTCCGTATCCTCGAGTATTTGGTTTTTCCTTCGGCAGGGGCGTCGAGGATGTTCGAGGTATTCCTCTCGGAGAGGAGGTCCATATCCTTCAGCATTTTCAGCCTCACCGGTCTGATAACTACGTAACGCCTCATAGTAGATGATCGAATCCAGCTTCTTGGTTGGCAGGCCAAGCAGGTAGCCGATCTTGTTGGGCAAACGAGCGGAAATACCAAATGTGAGCCACGGGAACGACGAGCCGTGTATATGTCCTGAACGCTCTCGCCGCACCTTCTTTTTCCGTCACCTCGACCCTGCAACGGTCGCAGACGATGCCTTTGTAGCGGATGCGTTTGTATTTTCCGCAATAGCATTCGTAGTCTCTTTCACCGGCCCGAAGATGCGCTCGCAGAACAGTCCGTCGCGTTCAGGCTTGTACTGTGCGGTAATTGATCGTCCCGGGCTTGAGAATCTCACCGTAGGAGTTCTCCAAAATCTCCTCCGGTGAAGCCAGATCCGATCGTGATCTTTCGTGAAATCCGTCTTTATCTTTATTCTCTCTCCTAAAAGCCATAATCCTCTTCTATTATATAGTCGTATTTGTATCGCGATGGCGTCGCATGAAATGGGGTGAAGCGAGTTCATCCAGCGGTCTGAAGCGGCATTCGTCCGGACCGCGAAGATCAAAGCCACAACGTCCGGGGCCTTCTCGCTGCTTTGGCGAACCTTCTTGCAGTTCGCGGAGATCTTCGCCAGTTGGCGAATCGCCTCTGCAGTCTGCGGAAGTCTCGCCGTTTGGTGAATCGCCTCTTGCAGTTCGCGGAAGTCTTCGCCGTTTGGTGAATCGCCCTTGCAGTTCGCGGAGGTCTCGCCAGTTGGCGAATCGCCTCTGCAGTTCGCAGTGGAAACCTTCGCCGTTTGAAGCGAATTGCCTCTGCAGTTCGCAGAAACCTCTCGCCAGTTGGCGAACCGCCTCTGCAGTTCGGCGGAAACCTTCTGCCGCTTTGGCGAATCTGCCTCTGCAGTTCGCAGAAACCTTCGCCAGTTGACGAATCGCCTCTTGCAGTTCGCGGAAACTCGCCGTTTCGCGAATTGCCCTCTTGCAGTTCGCAGAAACCTCGCCAGTTGGCGAATCGCCTCTGCAGTTCGCGGAAACCTTCGCCGTTTGGCGAATTGCCTCTGCAGTTCGGCAGAAACCTTCGCCAGTTGGCGAATCGCCCTCTGCAGTTCGTGGAAAACCTTCGCCGCTCTGGTGAATTGCCCTTTGCAGTCTCGGCAAGGAAACCTTCGCCGTTTGGCATGAATGTGCCCCTGCAGTCCTCGCGGAAGTCTTCGCCGTCTGGTGAATCGTCTCCCTGCAAGTGGCAAAGGATGATCCGCTGCCTTCCTCCTCTCATTTTTATCCCCATGAACAAGGGAAAGCGAGGGGTACGCCCTCTTCGCCCTGATTCATGCGCTGTATCTTTAATCTAATGAGGCTCAAGCAGAGCCCTTTGAGTTCATGGAGCAACATTGCTGAGCGACCCGGAATGCCCGGTGTCGGCATGTTGTCGCCTTTCACGATGGCCTCGTAGGCTTGAGCGGCCCACGACATCGTCCGACTTCACGGTCAAAATCTCCTGCAAGATGTGCGCAGCGCCAAAGGCCCTCGATGGCCTCAGACCTCCATCTCTCCGAAGCGCTGTCCACCGAACTGGGCCTTACCGCCGAGTGCGGCTGCTGCGTGATCAGAGAGACGGTCCGATGGAGCGAGCGTGCATCTTGTCGTCCACCAGTAGGCCGAGCTTGAGGAAGTACGTCACGCCCACGGTGGCTGGCTGGTCGAAGCGTTCGCCCGTGCCGCCGTCGTAGAGATATGTCTTGCCATAGCGAGGAATGCCGGCTTTATCCGTCCATGCGTTCAAGCTCGTCGATCGAAGCGCCGTCGAAAAATTGGGGTGGCAACTCACGTCGAGCGTCTTTCCAGCCCATCCGAGGACGGCCTCGAAAAATCTGCCTGAGATTCATTCGCGAAGGCACACTCCAGCGGGTTGAGACAGATGTCCACCGGTGTACCATCCTCGAGGAAAGGTATGTCCTCTTGCGCACAATCTTCGACACGATACTCTTTATTTCGCGTGACGACCGGCCATTTTGTCACCCACCTGGATCTTACGTTTCTTGGCGATGTAGACCTTCGCAATCTGCACAATGCCGGTCGGCAGCTCGTCGCCCACGGTGAGGTCGAACTTCTTTCGCCTAAGCTCCGAATCCAGCTCCTTGTATTTCTTGAGGTAATTCACGATCAGCTGCTTGATTAGCTCTATTTTTGGCCGCATCCGTTGTCCACTTGCTGACTTGGATCTGCGTTGTAGTCCAGCTCCTCGAGCATCTTGCGCGAGAACTTCACACCGCGGGGTATGACCTCCGTATTCAGATAGTCCTTCACGCCCTGCGAGGTCTTTCCGTTTGTCAGCGATTGCAGTTTATCGACCAGCGAGGTCTTCAGCTGCGCCAATTTCTCCTCGTATTCCTCGTCGATCTTGGGCAGTATAGCCTTGTCAGCCAAGCGTGACGAGGCGCGCTTTTTCACCATCTTCGAGAAGAGGTTCGTCCCGAATCACCACGCCTCGTAATGACGGTGTAGCCCTTCAGCGAAGTTGTCCTTCACATCGCCCGCCTTATCGCCGAAGATGGCGCGCAGCAGCTTCTCCTCCGGTGTCGGATCCGACTCTCCCTTTGGCGTGATCTTCCCGATCAGGATGTCACCCGGCTTCACGTGCGCACCGACGCGGATAATGCCGCGTCTCATCTAAGTCCTCACTGCATCCCTCGCTGACGTTCGGAATATCGGAGGTCAACTCCTCCATACCGCGCTTCGTTTCACGCACCTCGAGGATGTATTCGTCCACATGCACCGAGGTGAAGAAGTCCTCCCGAACCATGCGTTCGTTCAGCACCACGGCGTCCCTCATAGTTGTATCCCTTCCACGGCATGTAAGCCACTTTCACGTTCCGTCCCAGCGCCAATTCGCCATTCTGCGTGGAGTAGCCTTCTGTCAGAATGTCACCCTTCTTCACTCGTTGGCCAGGATGACAAATGGGCCGCAAATCGACCGTCGTACTCTGGTTCGTCTTGCTTTCACTTGGGGATGTTGTAAGTCTTAATTGCATCCTCGAAACTGGATGAATTCTTCTTCCTCAGTCCGGTCGTATTTGATCTTTTCATACAGGTCGCATCTACGAACACAATCTCGCCCTCTTTCGGCAATCACCTGCGTTCGCGAGTCGCGTGCCACCTGCCCCTCAATGCCCGTTCCCACGATCGGCGCATCGGTAGCGGATCAACGGCACAGCCTGGCGCATCATATCTCGATCCCATCAGCGCTCGGTCTCGCGTCGTCATGTTCCAAGAAGGGATCAGTCCAGCAGCAATCGATGCGATCTCGTGTCGGAGAGACGTCCACTCAGGGCTCACCTTATCCGGCTCCACTACCGAAGTCTGCTTCTAGCGCGCCTTAACGCGGTCGAGCAAAAAGTGACCGTCGTCATCCAGCGGCGTATTCCCCTTGTGCTACGATCTTGTTCTCCCTTCCTCTGCGGTGTAATAGGTTATGGCGTCTCTCGAGAAATCCACCTTTCCGTCCTCAACCTTTCGATAAGTGTAGCGATGAATCCGGAGATCATTGATCTTGCATACACACAGCGACGAGATCAGTCCGATGTTCCGACCTTCTGGTGTCTCGATGGGGCACAGACGGCCATAGTGCGTATAGTGCACGTCACGCACCTCCATCCGGCACGTTCACGCGACAATCCACCCGGTCCCAAAGCAGACAAACGGCGCTTGTGCGTAATCTCAGCCAACGGATTCGTCTGATCCATAAACTGCGACAAAGCGTCTCGTTCCGAAGAACGAATTGACGACAGACGAGATCGTCTCTAGCATTGATCAGGTCAATCGGAGTAAAGACCTCATTATCGCGTACGTTCATTCGTTCGCGCACTGTACGCGCCATACGTGCCAATCCGACACCAAATTGATTGTACAGCTGCTCACCCACCGTACGCATCACACGACGATTACCTTAGTGGTCAATATCATCAACAACCGCCTTGGAGTTGATCAGCTCGATAAGGTATTTGATGATTTTCGATGATGTCCTCCTCGTCAACACCTTTGTGTCCACCGCTGTCGACAGATTCAATTTGCGATTGATCCGGAAGCGCCCCCACATCGCCCAAATCATAGTGTTTCTCGAAAAGAACAGATTCGTAATGACCTCTGGCACTTGCCCTCATCCGCCGGATCAGCATTACGCAACTGACGATAGATGTACAACACAGCTCTTTCTCCGAATTACTCGGATCCTTCTGTAGCGTATTGTAAATGATCGCGTAGTCTGACAGATTTTGGTCTCTCACGATGGAGCAACACATACTGTGCACCCGAATCCACGATTGTGTTGATGTTGTCCTCATCCAGCTCAGCCTCACGGTCAATCATCACATCGTTCTCTGCCCAATCGAAACCACCTCACCCGTGTCTTCATCCACAAAGTCCTCAACCCAAGTCTTCAATACACGAGCCGCTAATTTGCGCCCGATAAATTTCTTCAGATTGGCCTTAGACACCTTCACCTCTTCGGCCAAATGGAATATCTCCAAGATGTCTTTATCGCTCTCGTAGCCTATGGCGCGAAGTAAAAGTCGTAACAGGCAGTTTCTTCTTCGATCGATGTAGGTACACATGACATTATTAATGTCTCGTAGCAAATTCAATCCATGAGCCCTTGAATGGGATAATTCGAGCTGAATAGAGTTTCGTCCCATTAGCGTGAACACTCTGACCAAAAAAGACGCCTGGCGAACGATGTAACTGAGAAACGACCACTCGTTCTGCACCATTGATAACAAACGTTCCCCGTTCCGTCATATACGGAATCGGCTCCCAACAAACGTCCTGAATGACCGTATCAAAATCTTCATGCTCCGGATCCGTACAATACAATTTCAGTTTTGCCTTTTTAAAGGGACGCTATACGTCAGTCCACGTGCAATGCATTCGTCTATCGAATAACGAGGCGGATCTACATAATAATCCAAGAACTCCAACACGAAATTATTTCGCGTATCCGCTATGGGGAAGTTCTCTTTGAAAAACACTTTTTATACAACCCTTCCTTCTTCCTCCTCTCTGGAGGCGTATCGAGTTGCAAAAAGTCTTGAACGACTTTAACTGTACTTCGAGAAAGTCCGGATAGGGTAGAAACTTTTTTATCGAAGCGAAATCTATTCTCTGGACTTGGGCAGTTGAAGACATCTTCTATTGAACGAGTTTATTCTGAACTTATGAGATAGACAAAAGGTTAAGTATCCCCACACATAGGGAGACTTAAATCCATATTACCTGATAAACAGGAGATAGAGACTATTTAAGCTCAACTTCAGCCCCAGCCTCTTCTAACCTCTTTCTTCAAATCTTCAGCCTCGGCTTTCGCTGCACCTTCCTTACACATTATTGGGAGCACCATCAACCAAGTCCTTAGCTTCCTTCAAGCCCAGACCGGTAAGTTCCTTCACCAATTTAACGACAGCCAACTTATTAGCACCTGCAGCCTTCAGTACCACGTCAAACGAGGTCTCTCTTCAACAGCCGCAGCACCTTCGGCTGGTCCTGCAGCAACAGCTACAGCAGCAGCTGCGGGCTCGATGCCACATTCATCTTTCAATATCGTCGCCAGTCTGCTAACTTCCTTTACGGTGAGGTTCACTAATTGCTCTACAGCTTTCAAATTCTGCCATTTTCTTATGATTTAATCGATTATTATTCCGTATTAATATTTTCTATCTCTTCTCGAGGGCTTTGTAAAACACCATGTGCTAACGTGTCCAGACGAGGACTGCAATGTGAGATCAGATCTTTATCGGCGATTGCAACAAGCCGATCACATCTCCCAACATTTCCTCTCGCTCTTCAGACTTGTTAACGTGTCAAGATGTTCAACTCCTACATAAAAACTTTCCTGTACATATGCGGCCTTCAACTGAGGCTTCTCACCTTTCGTGCCCTTAGTAAAGTCCTCTTAATTAACCTAGCTGGAGTATTCACCACATTAGAGAACATGACAGCGGTATTCCCTTTAGCGTCGAATACAATGCTGAATAATCAGCATCCATATTCTCTAGAGCCCTCTTAAAACAAGGTGTTTTTAACAACAACTAACTTCACATTCTCTTTAAAGCACAATCTTCTCAGCGCACTTGTCTTCTCAGCATTCAATGCCTCAATATCTGTCAAATAGAAGTTGTCATACCCTTCAGTGTCTCAGTCAATTGTCCTATAACAATGCTCTTATCTTCCTTCTTCATCGTACTTACATGTATTACTCATCAACAGATTTCGGTTCAACCCTACATACCTGACTCATGGTACTAGAAAGATATATACTCTTGATATAGGTACCTTTCGCAGCCGTAGGTTTCAACTTAACCAATGTGGAAATAAACTCCCTTCGCATTTCCACTAATCTGCTCTGGATTAAACGAGACTTTTCCAATGGAAGCAGCTGAACGATACCGGCCTTGTCAACTTTAAAATCAATCTTACCTTGCTTTAACCTCTTTAACGGCACTACCTACATCATTAGTAACAGTACCACTTTTTGGATTAGGCATCAAACCACGAGGGCCTCAAAGATTCTTCCTAAAGCTCCAAATTTCTTTCCCATGATGGACGGCATCGTAATGATAATATCGACATCGGTCCATCCACCTTTAATCTTCTCGATGTAATCATCTAATCCGACAAAATCTGCACCTGCAGCCTTAGCCTCGGCTCTTTATCAGGCGTACATAAAGCTAAAACCTTAGTCTCTTTCCAGTTCCATGAGGAAGAGATACAACACCACGAACCATTTTGATTAGACTTACGAGGATCTATCCCGAGGCGGACATCAATATCCACAGATGCATCAAACTTCGTCATCGAAATTTCTTTTCACCAATACCGAAGCTTCTGCAGTGTATACGATCTTCCCACTTCAAGTTTGCTCTCAGCCAACTGTCTCTCTTCGTTACTTTTACCCATCTTCTTAATTGAGTTTATTGATCTCGTCGTTGGGAAAGCGCCCCTCACAGCAATGCCCATACTTCGAGCAGTTCCAGCTACCATCCGCATATGCTAGACTCAACAGTAAAGCACCAAATCTACCAGCTTATCCTCAGCGATTTTTCCGTACTGTATCCCAAGTAATCTGAGCCACCTTCATACGATTAGGTTCAGAAGATCCTCCCTTTGCTTAGTAGCCTCTAACAGCTGAACCGCAACAGGAGGAGTCTTTACTATAAAATCAAAGGTCTTATCCGCATAATAAGTAATTACTACGGGAAAGAACTTTTTCCGTGCTTTTATCCTGAGTTCCGCATTGAACTGCTTGCAGAACTCCATTATATTAATACCCTCTTTAGAGCCCAATGCGGGGTCCAACGGGGGAGAAGGGATTGCCGCTCCTCCCTTAATCTGCAATTTGATTTGTCCAGCAATTTCTTTTCGCCATCTTTCTTACCTAAAAACATTCATGAATTTATCTCATAGAATAAAAATCCGCCATCCGTAAACTCAATGGCTATTCTTTTCTACCTCGCACATAACTTAACTCTAGGGCATCTTTGCGCCCGGAAAATCTTAACTATTACCTTTGAGCTTTTTCTCAGCGTTGACTTCTTCGACTAGGCCACTAAAAACCATTAAATGGACCGGAAATCACCTTGACGGTTTCTCCCACAAAAATACTGAATCTCCACTCCTTCTGGCTGCTCTTGTAGTTCATCCAAAGTGCCCAACACCTTCGCTTATTCAGATGGGTGCAACTAGCACTGGTTGCCCTTTCTCCTCACCGATAACGTTAGAATCTCCACGTAAGCGATGAATAACCTCTCCAACCAAATTAGCCCTCAACTAAAACATATCCAGGCAAATATGCCCGCTCTTTTCATCACTTTCTTGCCGTTTTCATAAACGAAAGTTTTCAGTAGGAATCAGAACTTTGAGAAACATAATTACCTAAGTCCGAATTTTGATTTTCGGCCTCCAGATATTCACGTACCTTGTTCTCTTGCCACTAATAGCTTTTGAGAACATACAAAATGTTTGTGAGAATCCGGCATATAAATCCATTATAAGCTATAGATGAAATTCATCACAGCTCAAATCCAAAGTCAACAACCCCAATTAGTACTCACATATGATAAGGGAAGCAAACATAACAACAACAGACTACTTTCGAAAGCTCTGACTTCGTCGGCCAAGATACTTTTATATACAAGTTCGTTATATGAGTCTTTAATATATGAGATAACCTTCTTCATTCATTATCCTATTTATTGCACGGAAGGAGAGGCTCGAACCCCTGACAGCCGGTTTTGGAGACCGGTACCTACCAACTGAGTTACTTCCGCATATATGCAGCCGACTCACAATATCGGTGAAAAATCGGCTGCACTAACCCAATCCTAATCTCAACACCTCCGTTATCTGACCTGCACTCCACCGTACGTCCACCTTCACGAATAGCAAAGCGCAGACCCACATTGCATGCTACGGATAGATTAACTCAACTCAATCGTAACATTATCACCCGGCATTACCATCTCAACACCAGCCGGTAATGTTATCTCTCCAGTCACATCCAATGTGACGGATATAGAACTGAGGGCGATATTTATTATGGAATGGAGTATGACGACCCTCCTTCCTCTTTTCTTCAAGATATAGACCTCAGCCTAAATTTAGAATGAGGGCTTAACCTGACCTGGGTGACGAGCTACCATACCACGCTTAATCTATTCTTGTCAATACCACTGGAGTAAAAGTCCAACATTATCACCCGCTTGACCTTCGTCTAATATCTTTCGGAATCATCTCAACGCCTGTAACCACGGATACCATCAGCACCCAAGCCGATAATCTCAACTTCATCCCCTGTCTTGATAATACCCGCTTTATACGACCTGTTGCTACCGTTCCACGACCTGTAATCGAAAAACACCTCCACAGGCATCAAGAAAGGTTTATCGACATCGCGAGGAGGAAGTGAATCCATGTATCAACAGCCCATAAGCTCCAGCACCTTCTCCTCCCACTTCGGATCGCCATTAAGAGCTCTCAATGCAGAACCACGAATGATCGGCGTATTATCACCATCAAACTTATAAAAGCTTAACAGTCAGCGCATTTCCATTTCCTACAAGTTCCAACATCTCTTCGTCGTCTCACCATGTCACATTTATTCATGAAGACAACCAGCTTAGGTACATTCACCTGACGAGCCAAAAAGAATATGTTCACGTGTTCGAGGCATTGGACCGTCAGTCGCAGCAACTACAATAATGGCACCATCCATCTGTGCAGCACCAGTAACCATATTTTTCACATAGTCGGCGTGACCTGGACACCCACATAGTATAATGACGATTGGCCGTCTCATATTTCACATGCGGAAGTATTGATGGTAATACCTCTCTCCTTCTCTCCGGGGCGTTATCAATTTGATCAAAACGACTTTACGCCCTCTGCGCTAGAAAAACCCTTCTCAGCCAACACTTTCGTAATTGCAGCTGTCAGAGTCGTCTTACCGTGGTCAATATGCACCAATCACTGATGTTTACATGCGGTTTACTCCTGTTAAAATGATCTTTTTGCCATAACTCAAAATGCCTTTTATACATTCAATTCTCTAATCTTTAATATTGAGCCGATGCCGAGACTTGAACTGGGACCCTTCCTTACCAAGGAAGTGTTTCAATCGCTGAGCCACACAGGCATTACCCTCTGAAAACGACACATTCACACCTCAGCCCACGTAAGAAGCTATCGCCATCACTGGGTGGAAAACTCAGCAAATGAATGGTCGAGTTTGTTTAAAAAGAGCCGTTCCGTTATCACGCGAAACGGCCGCAATTTAGGAAATGAATTTGTTACGCAACAAATCTCCGGTCTATTTGGATCTACTTTTCTTTGCTTTTTAATCAGTTGCTTTTTCCAAAGCAACTACAGCCTCGCTCACCAGCTTCTTCAAAAGTATCACTTACCTCGGCGAAACAGTCATTGCTTTTTAATTCTAAACGTATGCCGGCCTGCTTATTTCTGCACTGTCTCCGGCTTGACTACTCGCAATATGACTTGCATCCAAAATGCCATCATGATACTGACTCAATTTAGCTACTTTTCTTCCGAATAAACGCATCTAAGGCTCCGTCGACGTCAAAATGAATTGCCTGAATTCTAATTTCCATAATTACCTCATCTATTAGCCCTAGGATGAGCGCATTACATTTCTTTCAACTTATCAAAAGTTGATATGCGTATAAATCGAAGTTGGATAAGCTACTAGCGTCCCGCAGTAATTCTTCTACAGCATTTAGTCTGCACACGTTATTCAACAAACTCGTCGCAAAAGAATGCCTCAGCATATGAGGAGTACACTTTGTACGCAAGCCTTCTGTTAGAGACATACTTCCCTCACAACATTGTATATTGTTGCGCCAGCGACAGAACGACCATTCTACAAACAAAAAGTGAGTGTTATTACATGCAGCACAGACCTTCTCTTTTGTAGATAGCTAATGATCTGCACCTTCAACCGTTCCGAGAAAGGGACTATACGTTCCCTGTTGCGGCTTTCCACAAACCCTTACCACCATCGCCATTAGATCTCATATCTGAGCATTTCAAAAGCAAGTTCTTTGACGTCGAAGCCTGGTCTCACATAGGAACTCCATCATTAGTCGATCACGTGTCTTATAAAACTCAGCCTTAAAAACAACTTCCATCGAGTACAATTCTGTCAACTCATCTTCCTTATAATCTGAGGTAACGGACGGAAAAATTTGGGGACCAATAACTGAAGACGCCGGATTGTTCAAGACCAACTCCTCGCTTTCACTCAGTACTTTAAAATACGATTTTAATGCGCTCAGCTGATTCACTGATGTTGGAGATATACATCCATCCATCAAATGATGTGATCCATAGACGGTCAAAGTCCGAATCCGACAAGTCCAAGGCTTGCTTTGCCATTCTCCGTGTGTTCACGCACATATGCCACAAATTGAATGCAAGTCATTTTAGTAGCAAACTCTCGTAGCAACGCTTGCTCCTCTCTCATCGGAGATAGTCTATAAAAAGATGCGATAGATGCTTCCATATCACCTCTCCATACATCTACTATCGTGACAAACACACGAGAGACACTTTCGTGTAAGCGGATTACTCTTCTTCCTGCTGCAAGTGCTGCACGTAGACCGCACGCATACGTTCCTTTCTGTTTTTCCACGAAGGCTTGTCATAAGCCTGACGACTCTCAGTTCCTCGAATAACACCAGTCTTTTTCAAACTCTTTCTTGAACCTCTTCAGTGCTCGCTCGATGCCTCCTCTCCTTCTTTCAACGGAACTAGCAATCATATATTATCGCTTTTAGAATTACTCAGCATCTGTTTCTCTACTTATACTCAAAATCAGGCGCAAAAAGTAGGATATTCTTATTCCCAGCAAAACTTTCAGTTGGATTTTTCATCCATGCTCTCCCACGCAAAATAGCTGTCTTTCTTTTTGTCTACTTTTGTCGGCGTTAATTTCATCTCATAACCCATCAAAGAAGAGAATAATGGCGCTTATCAAACTCGGTAAGAGGATTTACCCTCAGTATTGGGAAAGATACTTTCCTCGCAGACAACGCGACGATTATTGGTGATGTCGTAAGTGGCGAAGGATGCAGTGTGTCGGTTTGGCACGATATTGCGTGGCGACGTAAACTCTATCTCGCATCGGAAACGGTAAATATTCAGGACGGATCAGTGCTGCACACCTTATACTCAAAAGTCAACGATAGAGATTGAGGATGATGTCTCAGTAGGGACACAATGTCACTATCCACGGAGCCAAGATCTGCAAAGGGGCCCTTGTGGGTATGGGGTCCAGTAGTGCTCGATCACGCAGTGATCGACGAAGGGCAATTATAGCCGCAGGATCTGTTGTAGCTGAGCCACACAAGTTGAGCCGTGGAGTATTTATGCGGGTGTACCTGCCAAAATTCAGTAAAGACAAGTAGACCCAGAGCAGGCCAAAGAGAGGAACTCAGAAGATCGCTCGCAATCATCACATGACGCCCTGTGGTGAATAAGGGCATCGCACGCGTATCACAGATCGCCGCCCGCCCCCACCGCCTCTACTGGCTCGCGGTGGTCTCCCATTTTGCATCGCGTCACGATGCATCCGGCGGGAGGGACAACCGGGGTCAACCGCTCACGCCGGACACGGTGCGCAGGGAGGCGAGACTGGTATTCGCAGGGCGACCCAATGCAGCACATGCCGCAAGCAAGAGCAGCCCAACGTCCAAACGGTCGTTTTGATTACTCCGAATCGTTTCGCCACGTCAAGCCACCTTTTCGAACAGGCTGATTGCTGCCATCCTGAACTTAGAGACAACTCTGACTCCAACAACTGATTATCACGGCTACCCTACGTTCCGATCGCTGAGCTGTGGCTGACGCTCTGCGTGACATAGGATCGACGCTGTGATGTTCGCGAATAATCATATCTGTGACAACGGTCATACGGGGAATCGAATACACGACACGACGCTTCGATTCGCTCGAATTGTACACACGGGAGCCTTCGTCGACAGTAGTCGAATACGCAGAGAACATCCACTGTTGTTCCAAGCTGAGGGTTACGGTTTGCGCTCTTTAACTACACCCATGACACGAATGGCATGCTGACACCCAAAAGCAGCATGATCGTTAACCTTGATCGAGACGAATACCATCAGTAGAGATCTCCCAAGCGTGAACCGTAAGCACATCGACCGCGTGATCGTCTTTTTTCCATTGGGGCATAGAGGCGCCCGCCGACCGAATCGACGAGCAACGCCGACTGGCCGCGTTTCGCCATCGGTTGGCGCCGAGATTGTCATCGGTAGTCACCCACACGTTAGTTCAACCCATTGAAGCGAAGCGCGACAATGAGGGTGTCGCGCAGCGTCACTGTCTCATTCGCTCGGTAACCCCGTTTTCGAACCAGAAGGAGCGTTATCGGAACGGCGGACCGATCGTCACGCCTCGACATTAAGAAGGAACGTCAACGGTGCTTTCCGATCGCTCCCGCCTACACGCCTGGATGGGTTCGTCGTCCCGGTGATACCGGATTATTCCTTCGTCTGCGGCTGACTCCATCGCGCTACCAGCTGACCCACGCGCACCCTGCACGCAATTTTCGAAGACACCCGCGATTGCTCGAAGGGAGCAAGACCCTGAGGAGAGAGTCCGTAAAGTCGGCCAGCTCATCCTGAAATTCTACCAACACCTGAATCTATACATGCCATGCTCCGCCCCTATCTCGTCGTCTTGCTTTACTCGTTGTGGCAAGCAACGTCGTCAGGTCGCAGTGACACCCACCCGACGGACGATTGGATGGAGCAGCTGCGTGAACCTTTCCGAATACACTGACGATGAGTTCTGACGAAAAGCAACTTGAAGCACTCTACACCGACCTCTCCTACCTGGCTGAACATCCGATCGACCTCAACAACAGCCACCACCTACGACCTTCACCAGCTTCCTTCCTCTCGACGCCCAAGTCGACTCTATCCTCTCCTACCGCCAGCGGCACCACTCATTTCCTCACCGTCTACGAACTGAGAACCATCGACGTCCTCGACTGATCACACCCGACGCACTGCCCCTTCGTTTGCGTAAACAGACACGGTCCCGAACGCCCGAATATCACCCTTGCTAATCTGCTACACCACGGCGCCAGCGAATGGGTGATGAAATACGGCCAGACCGTGGAACTGGAAACGAGGTTACGACGCCCGCCCCAGACAGCACCTCCGCTGCTACCTCGGTGAGTCCTTCGCCATGCCATCCGATACGCCTACACCTTCGACGACCGTCTCGCAAGCGGGCTTTGCAGCAGAGAAAGATGCCGGAGAGCCCTTTTGCTAATGCGACCCATAAGGGCTACGACTACTATTCTGCTCACTTTGTCCGCAAAGATTTCGGCACCGCGTACCGCCGCGGGCGATTTCAAGGCCACCTTGGACAAGGGCTCGTCGTAAGTCATGACTATGCGCCCGCCCGTGGCACCCGCCGCCGAGCCCGAATACCGCAATTAACGGGCTTTCGCCGCCATTATTCCACCGACGAACAGCGTCCTTCCGCGGCATCGCAGCCACCCCTCGCACTTCGCACTGGCAGCTGAGCTCTTCGGATCGAGCCGCAAGGTGGACGCCACGCAGACGGCACCACCATCACCTCCCCAAGGTCAACGGCCTGCACTGCACCCGTAACGAACGCCGCACCCGGACACATTGGTCAGCCTGCGTGCCATCGGCGGCAACCTGCGCTATGCGCCCGCCCCGCACGCACATCGGACTTACGGCTTTGGCCTACGACTTGGCGGACAACGCGTCGATCCGCCTCCACGCTCTGCACTAACCATTACGATTTTCGCGGCTGCAGCAACGTCGACCTTGGCCTCGACTACATGATCAAAAACGACCGTCTGAAGCCTTCGGTGAGACGGCACCTCCACCGTTTCCGCGCCACGCCACGCTCGCCGCCCCTGCAATCGGACGCCCAGCTCCGAGATCATCGCCACCCTGCTCTACCGCAACCATCTCGCCCCGCTACCACGCCCTCTTTGCCTCTGCCTCGCGCACGGCTCGCGTCCGAAACGAAGAGGGCTCTACCTCGGCCTCACCTTCACACCCGCCCCACGCTGGTTGCTCACGGTCATGCGCTGACCTCTTCCGCTACTCCCCTGATGAAGCCCCCGCGTCAGCTTCCCCTCCACCGGCAGCGAATACACCTTGCGAATCGATTGACCGATCCACGCGAGATCATCGCGGCTTACGTCCGTTTGCAGCCAACGCACTGAAGGCGATGCCGTTCGCGGACATGAGACTGCCTTCGCCCCATCGTCCGACATCGGCCTCGCGCCCAAAACTCACCTGTACTATCTGACACCGTTTAGGGCGCTCCGCACCGCCCTCGACGTCTCGCTTCACCAGCCCGACGGAGCCCCTACCGCACGCGGCCACATGCTCCGGAGGCCACTCGTTGGCGCCCTCAGGCGCCCGTCCGCGCCGAACTCTTCGCCGCCCTCTTCCTGACGGATGGGTTCGCCGCTCGCCTCTATTCCTCATGGAAAACCCGTTTCCCACACCTTCACCACGCCCTCGCCCACGGCCGCGGACTGCGCCCTCCGGCCTGCTCTCATTGGCGCCCCTGCGGGTCGTCGGCCTCACGCCTCGACCAAAATCGGCTGGACGCACCCTTCACCGGCGACCCATCGGCTCAGGCCTCGGAAACCATCCGCGGGGCGCAACTCGCACGGACCCTGCATGCCATGCTCCGCTGGACGTTCTCAAGGTGGGCCGTCGTTAACGCAAAGTGCATGCACACCTACCAGTAGGAGCGGGTAGACGAGTCCAATTTGATTGGACCCATAAGTCCAAAATGATTAGAACTATAAACCCAAATAGATTAGCTTTTATGCGTCCAAAAAGATTGGGGATATAGATCCAAAGTGATTGGATCCATGCGCCCAAATCAATCCAAAAACACATCCAAGGTTTGTCACCACTACCCTATAAGATAGGTCATCACTAACAAGCAAATGGTATGCCATCGCTAACCGGAGACGCACCTATATTATAGGCGTACTCACAGCCTGTTTTATAGGTCGATGGCGCGGAGGATCTGCTCGGTGGCACCGCTATGTTGCTGGATATATGCGCCGGCAGACTCTCCCGCCGCAGTGCAGGCGTCGGGGTCGGCGAGGAGCGCATCGAGGCGAGCAGAGAGGGTGGACGCGTCGGTGATGGAGAAGGCGCCGCCACAAGCGATGAGGTCGAGGGCCTCGCGAAACTTGCGGTGGTTGGGGCCGAAGAGCACGGGAACGGCGTAGACCGCAGCCTCGGGGCGTTGTGGATATCAGCAGAAGCCGCCGCCGATGTAGGCGATGCGGGCGTAGCGGTAAATGGACGAGAGGAGGCCGAAGGAGTCGACGATGAGGCCAGTCGACGCCCGCAGCCGTGTCGGCATCGGCGCAGGAGAGACGCAGGGCCGGACGGGTGAGGCGGGCCTCACTGGCGGCGAGGTGCGCCTCGTGGATCTCGTGCGGAGCGAGGATCAGCTTCAGGTCGGGGTGGGCGTTGAAATAGGGGATCAGCAGCGCCTCGTCTTCTGGCCACGAGCTACCGGCAATCAACACCGGGCGGAGTCGCGTTCAGCGAAGGCGGCAACGACGGGAGGCGGCCGCGCGGCATGACGGATGTCGATCACGCGATCGAAGCGGGTGTCGCCCAGACGGTGACGTTCGTCAGACCGATGCCGACGAGGAGTTGGCGCGAGATCTCGTCCTGCACAAAAAGGTGATCGAAACAGCGGAGCGCATCGCGATAAGGTCGGCCGATGGGACGGAAGAAGAGTTGGCCGGGGCGAAAATGCCGGACACAAGGTAGGTGGGGACGTGTCGGTGCCGAAGCTCGTCGAGCGTGTTCAGCCAAAAACTCGTACTTGACAAAGAGGGCGAGGGTGGGGCGGACACGGTCGAGGAAACGGCGGATGCGGCGTGGGAAGTCGAACGGAGGTAGCATACGACATCGGCGCCGGGGTAGTCGCGGCGGACGTCGTAGCCAGAGGGGAGAAGAACGTGAGGACGATTTTTGTAGTCGGGGTGGTGCTGGCGAATGGTCTCAGCAGGGGCCGCCCTGCTCGAATTCACCGAGCGAGGCGGCGTGAAGCCAGACGTAGCGCGCACCGGGAACTATCTTCTCACGCAAGACGTCGTCAATGTTCCGCCTCCCGTCGATCATCTTGCGCGCCTTCCCATTAGAGCGCGCAGCGGCGTGACAGCTGCTGCGTAGAGGCGGATAGCCGCCGTGAGGGGGCGCATCACCCGAGTATTTCGATGGCACGCTGAATGCGCCGAATGGTTTGTCCTTACCGATAGCCTCGGCGATGTGGAAGATCTGCGGCCCAATGCCCCTGCCCAACGAGCGCCAGCCGGACGGCATCTCATGATGTTGCCGAGATGGTAGCCCTTCGCTGCGATCCACCTTGACGTACGCCCGGTGCCCTCCACGTCGAAGGGTTCACGTCCACGCAAAACTTCGATCAGCTCTGTGAGTTGTGCGGCGCTGTCCTCGCGCCAACGCTTCTTGCGGGTCTTCTCGTCGTACTCGGTCGGCGCGACGAAGAAGTAATAGGTCAGCGGCCAGAGTTCGGGCACAAAACTGACGCGCTCCTTCATCAGCCCAACCACCTTTCGACATACGCCTGGTCGGCGTCCGTAATGCCATGACTTTCGAGCACAGGGCGGAACATGTCAGCGATGTCGCGATCGCTGCGCAGCTGGATATAGCGGTGGTTGAACCACTTGCCTTTTTCGTAATCGAACTTGGCGCCGCTCTTGCTACAGTGGGTGAGGTCAAAGAGGCGGACCATCTCGTCGAGGGTCATCAGTTCGATGTCGTTGCCCGGGTTCCACCCGAGCAGCGCAAGGAAGTTGATCACGGCCTCAGGCAGGTAGCCACTCGCGATAGCCAGATGACTTTTCGCCACTCTTCGGATCGTGCCACTCGAGGGGAAAGACGGGGAATCCGAGGCGGTCGCCGTCGCGCTTGCTCAGCTTGCCTCCGCCCTCAGGCTTGCGAGCAGCAATGGCAGGTGCGCAAACTGGGGCATCGTGTCAGCCCAACCGAGGTAACGGTAAAGCTAACACATGCAACGGCGCACTCGAGATCCATTCCTCGCCGCGGATCACGTGCGTGATCTCCATCAGATGATCGTCCACGATGTTCGCCATGTGGTACGTGGGTAGTCCATCGGCCGATTTGTAAAGCACTTTGTCGTCGAGGATGGACGAGTTGATGACCACCCTCACCACGGATCAAGTCGTTGACGCGAATATCCTCGTTCGGTTCGATGCGGATACGCACCACGTAGCGCGCACCGCTGTCGATCAGCCGCTGCACCTCGTCAGCCGGAAGCGTCAGGGAGTTGCGCATCTGCCCACGACGTCGAAGCGTCGTATTGAAGTTGGGGATCTCGCCCGTTTTTGCCTCTAATTCTTCGGGCGTATCAAAAGCGATGTAGGCTAAGCCAGCATCCAGCAGCTGGTCGACATACTGGCGATAGATGGCTTTCCGCTCACTCTGTCGGTAGGGGCCATAGTTGCCGCCAAACCCGACACCCTCGTCAAAGCGAAGGCCGAGCCACTCGAACGACTGAATGATGTATTCTCGGCGCCAGGCACGAAGCGCTGGGAGTCTGTATCCTCAATGCGGAGAATGGAAGTCGCCGCCGTGCTTTTTCGCAAACAGATAGTTGTATAACGCGGTACGTACACCGCCGATGTGAAGGGTCCTGTAGGACTGGGCGCAAATCGCACCCCTAACTTTTCGTTCTGACATGATTCGTATAGGGCTTATTCGTTGAAAACGACGCCAAAAATATAGGGCGAATGCTTACCCTGCCCTCCATAGCTGCCACAATACGTCCCTCCCCGTCGAACCTATTCGAGACCCTATTCCGCCTTTCTGTCTCATCTTTTCCGTCACATAGCATGCTCGTCCCCTTAACGTGAGCTCGATGTAAGAACAAAGTCAGCAAAGAGTTTCTACGGGAGTCACACGTTGGCTGCTACTGCGCGCTATCAAAGACATTCTTCAGGGATTAGGGAGTCCATTCTTTCGTCGAACTCACGTTAAAAAGAATGGCCTCGCATCAAAACGAATATGCCAGCCCAATTCCCACACTGGCTCCAAGCGCGGGGTGATAGTATAGTGCCGTGTCGAGGGTCAGGCCGATGAAGGAATAGCTCACGCCCAGCGAAGGGCTGAAGGGTGACGACTTCACACCGGCACGCAGTTGGAAATTGGCAAAAGGTGTGTACTCCGCCCCGACTGAAAAGAGGAAGGGCTCATACTGCCGATACTCCGCCTCGGCCGACAGTTCCAAGCCCTCGTCCATCATATAACGCGCCCCGAGAAGGACCATCCGCGGCGTCATGTGCACCTGATTCGTCCTCATCGGAGCCGATCGAAACAGCGGGGAAATGAAGTACCGACAGTCCCAGCAGCCACTTATCTGCTGGCCGTAGCGCCACACCCACGTCGGCGCGACAGCCGCTGCCCGTCCTGCTCAAAGATCTCAGACTGCAGGAGAGCATACTGTACACTCACCCCCAGTGACCACATGCTGCTCAGCCGCTTGGAGACCGAAAGGCGGAACATGCTCTCGCGGTATCTGTCGTAGCCAAACGAGGCGATGCACACCGAACGGCAGAATGCGGTTCGGCACGTTGAGCCCAGCACTGACCGTGACTAACTCCTTCATCCCATAGGGGTTGAATAGTCACCGCGCAGCTGGCGATGCGCAAAGAAGGGCGTCAGCGATGGGTTGAAGAGCGGCGAATAGACGACCTTGGAACCAGCCAATCCCAGCGCACGCGTATCGGCCGACGCACATTGTCATAAGCTCGCATGTACAGGCTAACAGCGAGGCAAAAGCAGTAACAGTAGGGTAAGACGTGTTTTCATACTCTATTTTCATTTGATGTTTAGTGATCTTCATTGCTTCCATGACTGTTTGTTCATAGAAATCGAAATGCTCCCGCAAAGCAAATAATTGTAATGGAATGCATCAACTATCTTACTCCTACGGAAAGATCTTACTCCCTACGGAAAGCAAAAACACGTGTGGTTCTCATGTCTGTACCCCTACGGAAAGCAAAACCACGTGTGGTTCTAATGTCTGTACCCCTACGGGAGATCAAAACCACGCGTGGTTTTAATGTCTGTACCCCTACGGAAAGCAAAAACCACGCGTGGTTCTAATGTCTGTACCCCTACGGAGATTAGAACCACGCGTGGTTTTGATCTCTGTAGCCCCTCAGCCCCCTCACCCGTTGTACGGTTTTGCCTCTCCCTAAATCGAATGGCAATCTTGGAAAAGGAGGCCATGTCTTTAATACGATCGCCCTTCGTGCGTGAAAGATTATCCCCTATCCATTTCTGATTGACTGTAATTCCATCGGACCATAAGATCAAAAGAAAGGCTGCCCCATATAGGAGCAGCCTTCCCCAATTAATATCACTAGTTGTTACTTCACCAGTGCCTTCACAACCGGTCTCGCCTTCAACGGCCACAAGCACAACTCCTTCGAGCGGATACCGTAGCACGATCAGAAGTCAATACCGTATTAGCCACCGTCTGACCCAGTACATTGCTGATCACTACACGCTTGCCAGAAGCGTTGAGCACAGTTACAGAACCGTTCTCAGCAACCACCTTCACACCCGTAGTAGCCGGAACAACTACGTTGGAAACAGGATCTTCAGATGTCATCTCTACATTGAACAGATCACCTTCCGGTATTCTCTTCTGCGTCAGAGCGGCTGATTACAGGTACACCATTCTGGATCTTCAACCAACCACCAATACACGGTGCGATCATCGGATTCCGATTCGTAATAGGCTCACCACGATATGCAGTCTCAGACTCGATCAAGAAGTCCTTCTGGGGCGATCCACGCTCAACCAAACGGAAGGAGAATACGCAGTCTTTGTGGTAGTTGTTACCCAAAGCAATCTTGCGGATCTTACCGTTCTTCGGTGCAGCCGGCGTCGGATCAGACACGGCATCCAGCTTAGCCAAATCAAGCGCCTTCACATTACCCTTAGCATCAACCTTCGTGGAGGTTGCTCAAGTCTGCACCACCAAGGATATAGAGAGCGTCGTTTGCATGGATAGCATCCGTGAACACGAAGCGTTCCCACCGAGTGTTCCAGAGGTAAGTGTTACGCTCGTCATCAACACCGGCCGTTCTCTCCATATTAGCAGAGTCGGTAGCATTGATCAGGTACATACCTCTACGGTAGCCCGGCAGATGGATCGTCAATTCACCATTGTCGTCGCAACCCAATGTATCGCTTACAATCGACGGACGGATCATGAGCAGGTACTGTGGTTTGATATAACCCGTTCCACGGTTTACATAAGCCGTATCCACGAAGATCGAAGTCTTAGCGTTAGGATTAGAGTTGCTACTACAAGACCCAGATAGTTTCTCGGGCCCTTGTAGTAAGCCTTCTGATCCGTCAGAGCACCCTGTATCTCGAAGAGGTAATCCTTACCTGTCGTCATACTGCTTTGTTCTGAAGAACTTCATCGTTCTGGGTGAGTCATCACCTACCTTACCCTCAAGCGCTGTATTGAAGCGACGGTAGATCGGATCTGCATCCTTCTTCAATCTAAAGGTCGATACACGTGTTACAGAATTACCACGATAGTCAAACTTCAGCTTCAGCGTCGGCTCGTCTACAGCCAGTACAAAGAGACCCGGATTGAATTTACCAGCGATTCTGAGGTTTCTCATCATCAACTCAGTAATCTGAGATCCCAACGTCTGAGTCATATAAGTCTTCAGCTGCGTAGAATCTGCACTCTGCATAGCCACCGTATCCATCACCTGTACAAGAGCGAAGTCTTTTACACCATCGTTCTCCATATATACATCACGCAAGTAGAAGACAGGTCTGCCCAAGATGTTGGTAAGAGGAGCTGTCAATCTCGAGCTCAATGAATAGAAGTGCTGTGCAGCATTGCTTACAGAAAGCGTACCCAAGCAGTACTTGAACGGATTCTCGAAGTTCAGACGATAAGCCTGACGCTCAGCGTTACGAGATCGTCTACTTGGTCTTATTAGAAACCACCTTGTAACCGTATTCGTTCAACTTACCATTCTCAGCACCGATCGTATCCATACGGAAGTAGGCAACATCGAAAATTGTCCTTAGCACCGATATAGAGGAACGTATCCGTTTTGGGATAAGCATTCATATCGAAGTCCTTAGCGGTTGAGATGTAACGGCTGTCATCGATACCACTTGCATAGTTAAATGCATAGAGGTTCACGATTGAAGTATCCGGATTAATCCACTGGTAACCCAGCAACGGATCATTCTTATACTTCTTCGGCAACGCAATAAACGTAGCGCCGTTCTTTTTCACTCATGTTCGACTTAGCAGCATCGAACGTGGTCGTTCTCTCGTTCACCTTCTTCTCCTCATTCCATCTCCAGCGATCAGTACGGAAAAGAGAAGTGTCCATGTCTTTCTTCAACTGTACGTTTTCGAAAGCCAGACCATACTTATTACCAACTCGATGACCAAACTCACGGTTAATGATGTTGATCGGAGAGTTCTCAGAGTTTCTATAACGCTTCTCAACAATCCACTGGAAAGAAGGGAAAGTTCTTTCCGGATGTACGAATTCATCTAAGTAAGTCCAAACAGCGGAGTCGTGAGCAGAATACAACGGAACATGCAGATACTGTCCGTCCGTATTACGGATCAGATACAAATCTGACGGGATCGAAACGCGATCAGAACCAGTAGCTGCACAAGAATTATAGTAGCCACCAAAATTGATGTGCGTATTGATACCGCAATCACCGGCTGGCAAGAATCCGCTATGGTTCGAGTGGAGTGTAACCTCACGTCCCGATGCCAGATTCTGAATCGATACATACAAACGATGACGATACTTATATGGTAGTGGAGCGTTTTCAGCCCGACCCTTAGCAACAGAAGTAGCAGCATTCCCTAATGCATTCACCATGAATCCGTCCCTTAGACGAGCAGTTTTGATTTGGTTACTATCAAGACCCGTAGCTAGCGGGAAGAAGGTAGTAATCATATTACTCGTGTTGGTATTTCTGCTTCCACCCACAGTTGCACCCAAATGTCCAGCAGTAGTAGAAAATATTTGATTGCATGTGCAATACTGAGGTGTCGGGGATCGCTGCAAATGTGTAGTACTGCTGGGTTACCCAACCAATGGAACGAACACTATCCGCACCATTACGCCAGATAGCTGGATCGTACTCAGGACGATAAGCCGCCTTGAACGGATTGATATAAACACTCATCTCCCGAAGGATAGTAAACCAGACGCCATACATATTGACCATACATCAACGAGTCTCTCCGCGATACCGTATCACCAGTATTGGTAAGTTTCTTCCACATCTGAGCCTGCGTGCCCGTTGCAAATTTCAGGAACTGATCACCTCCAGCATTACGCACATGGAAGTTCGAATCAACACGGAGATAATTATTTCCGCTCTTCAAAATGCATATACCCCATATAGTCCAATATAGAGTCTGGGAAAGAAACAAATGTCGTATCTTTTAAACGCGGGTTCTGCCAATCACCAGTCAACGTGATGGGTGCTGATCCATACGATTGCAAGAATGTCACGTCAACCAAGGCAGAACGATGAACACTTGTGTCAAGCTGTGCGGCCTCCAGACCAGAGGTGAAAATATTGTTCGAAGCAGCATCCGGAGAGAATTTCAGCGGATCTGTCTTGTCTCAACGAATTGAAATCATTGGCATCCAATGCGAACGGGAGCGCTTCACGCAAAGTGAAGTAGAGCATACCATCCACTTTACCAGCTCTTACATCCGTTGCCGGAGCAATCTTCACACAGATAAAGCTATCCGGAACTAATTCTCCAAAACGATGTCCATTTGAAGTATCGCGCGGCATACACAATACAGCTACCGTATCGTGCGTATCATCCAAATAAGTAACCAATGGACGACCCGCATTTAAAAACGGTTGCATAAGTCTCAGAAAACTCCCATCCAGAAAGACCTCCAGGAACTAATGACGTTTTTACCATGTGCAGGAGACATCCTCCAGTTATTCCTATCTGCATTTAAGGAACTAGACGAGTCACGTCTCCAACTCTCATGATTATAAGCATCTATTTCAACAGAGTCCCATACTGCTTATTCGTAAAATCAAATGTTGGATTCTGCCCTTGTAGATAGTCCGTCACATTTACACACCACAGAGCAGAGGCTGAAATCTCTGTCTTCGGCGTATTATCCTTAAAATAACCTTTCCATTTAGCCTTTACAGAGTCTCTACTCCCTGTACGCTTGATCACATTGAGTGTATCAACAAAAAGAGTATCTCCCATTTTTGTTTTTGTATCCGGACGCATAAACAGAACCATCAACTTCTTTTGATCCATTATTACCGTCTGGGATGTAAGATGATATCGTATCTCCGCGTCCACCCCTGAAGTTTTGTCAGTGCGCTACTAACAGTAGCAGGACCAAAACCTACTACACTATCTACGGATAAGTAATAGCTCTTTGTTAGGCCAGCCTGCAATTTCCTTACGGGTTTTCCCACACGCAGGTCTTGCTTCTTTAAGAAGGTACTCTTCCTTGGGCACTGCCCGAGACTGCAAAAATAGCCCCTAACATGAGAATTCCCTGCCAATAGCGTGAAAATCTTTTTGTTCATAATTATTATCGTTTTAATATTCAAATAGTCGATTATAATTCGATCGAGAACCGGACGGTAGATAGAACCTCACCGTCCGGAAAAATCTTCATCTCTATCTTTTTACTCACGACAGCCTTCACTGCATTCTCACCTTCTACCGACACAATAACGACACCTTGTGGTGCAGAAATCGTCTCGTTATCAGATGCCAATACGGCTTTCGCCACCGTTTGTCCTAAGATATTGCTTACAGTAACAGCCTTACCTGAAGCATTCAGAACAGTTACGTTACCCACACCGGCAGTTACTACTACATTCGTCGTAGATACTTCCTTGTTGGCCAACGGAGCTTTGTCCGTCTTACGTACATTCTCAAACTTCGGCCTCAGTAATCGCATCGTAGTACGATCCACGGCTGACAACAGGCACATCATTCTGAATCTTGATCCATGCACCCCTGCATTGGAGCAATCATGCGTCCAGCACCACGATTCCATGTCTCAGACTCGATCAAGAAGTCTTTCTTCGATCCACCACGAGGTTCGATATAGCGGAACGAGAACACTTCGTCTTTATGGAGGTTGTTACCCAAGAATACTTTCTTCACACGCGGTGTGTTATTCAGTTTCTTGTAGTTCACATAACGCTGTCCATTAGCACCTTTCACATAGAACTCTTCAATCGAATGTCCATTAAGAACATACAAAAGTATCACCTGCAGATAGCTGGGGTGAAGGCCAAACGATCCCAGTTAGAAGGCAAGATGTAATCACGATCACGGATAGCACTCATGCAACCCAGCTGAGGATAAGTGCGTGCAGAATCCGTCTCGTTACGTAAGAAGCGGCCATATACATATGGACGATTCAACTCATCTTCGCCACAAACCGGGCAACCCAGCCAACCAAATTCCGGACCTACCACCAGCAAGTACTGGTGGTTTGATCAGACCCGTACCACGGTTCACATAAGCAGTATCTACATAAAATAGCCCAATCTGTATCAATGTGGCGTTTGAATACCTGATCCTTATCCTTATTCTTGATAGCATCGTCTGCATTCTCTACACCAGCGAAATTGATATTGCTATAGCCAGCCGCATTCTGCTTCTTAGTCGCAGAGTATACACTGTGCGCATCTTCATACAGATAATCATTAGGCTTTTGCTGTACGACGGAATGCTACCGTATCAGGATCATCAGTCGCAACAGAACCTTCATCTAAAGAATTGAAGCGACGATACAATGGCTCTGTTTGCATGAGTTAAAGCAAACGTCGAAACACGATATGTACCAATCGTCTTCGGCTGTGCGGCTACATACATCGGAGCGTGATCCGTTACGCTAGCGGCTACTACACCAAACGAATTCTGCCTGATGCTACCATGACTCCAATCATAAGCCTTAATCGTATCCGTAACAGCAAGACCCTTTACATACGTCAGGTAGTGGAAGTTCGAGATATCGATTCGATCTAACAGCGTATAGTAATCCTTCCCATTTGTCTCATACGTAAAGCGCAGATAGAACTTCGCCTTATTCAAACGACGACTATTCGCATTTCTCTGGCGTATAACCATAACGTGCATTGTCGTCCATTACAACATAGTTCTCATTCCGCTTAAACTTCCAATAGTCATTCACTTGTAAGTGATAGAACCAGCGTTTCAACGGAGCGATATAGTCGTCGCTATTTGTGTTACTGAAGTTAGCTAATAGACCATCATTCCAGCCAATACCATATTTCTCAACACCATAACCCTCTCTACGCAGAGTGTCGGGGACAACAAGTTGGAAGTATGTTCTGTCATCCTTAAGATATATAAACCTGTATCTGTGCTCGAAGCATTGTCACGGAAGCCCATATAGTGATTACCATCACTCAGCTTATTCAAGTAATTGAAAGCATAAGCAAACCAATTCAGTGAGTCATGTTGCTTCCTTAATAGCAGCAGCCTCATCGGGATTCTTACTAAAGAACTTATATCCCAAGTAAGTGATCATTACGATATGGCTTCGGAACTACAGTAAAACCAGCCAGATTCACATAGTTTTCACCCATAATCGGGCTATAGTCACGTCCTAATCCGTTTTCGTCAATACGATGCCATACACCCTTAAACAGATGGTAGTCATTATATACTTGAACAAACTCGATGCGGATATTATTGAATTCACGGTTCGTCAGATGAATCTTCGATATACCCGATCCATCATTCACCTTCGTCACAAAACCACTGATCGGACGGTGTACGATTTGCGTTTTCAATATCTTCCAGACGCATCCACTGTGGTGTGAGATCACCTGCATACATCGGAACCACTAAGTAGCGACCCTCACGATCCCTTACCGTATACAAGTTCGAAGGAACAGTCGTCCGATCCGTATCATATACCACGCAATTATTAATATTGAAATGAATGCGTGTATTAGCCGGTGCATTGGCTACTGTTAGTATACGACCAGCCGTAGCATTTAGATCCTGTACACGAAGAATCAAATAATTCAAAATATCATTGTTGTATAAGTCCTCATTAAGAGAGTATGAACCCGGATCTTTCTGAGTACCATAACTTACATGATTCTTATACCCCTTCACATTGACAATCAAGCTATCCTCTGAAGGATAGTAAACCAAGCGCCATTTACTCTGGATCTTCATTAGTAGCACCTGTCGTTTCAATCTTTGGATAACGAATACCCAAGTCACTATTGTAGTCCGACGTGGACATAGTTATATACCGACCTCCGGTGGTATTCAAGTAAAGATAATGATTATCCTTCCCACGGGTAGATGACTGAACGTCCGTAGCCTTCAGCAATTGAGCAAAAGCATTAGTCTGCCCAGATGTTACATCTGGAGAGAAGAACAGCTGAACTGGACCTTCCGTAGGATTTTTGGTGCATCTTCGTATTGAAATCGTGAGCAGTCAACACTCTCGGAGATGCATTAACCAATCTGAAGCGCACCAGGTTATTCTTGTAAAAGATGCTGTAGGATCAAAATCATTTTTGTGCGCCACAACCAAACGAATTTTTCCCTTCGAAGTACCATCTGTAGGAACCGCAAAAGTTAAATAGTAGTCAGGCTTTACCTCAATGGCTAAGTATTGATCTTTCTCCAATTCAGCCGATCCATGCAGCACCATTATATGTACGTGAAAACTTCCATTTTGACAAGTTACCACCTACCAATGGAGCCACCGTCTGGCCGGCAATCAGATCTATACCATAACCTGGAATCAAACGTGCCATACTGTCATGGTAAATTTTACGTGTGGAGAGGCCATTCACAGTTCCTGTGTCCGTAAATAAATAAGGCTGATAATCGAATGCCAGCTCCGTCCCATACTCTTTGTTTATAAAGGTAAAGGCGGGAACTTTTCCTGCATTCTCTGGTCTACCAACATTGACGCACCACAAGGAGGAACGCACTTTGAAAAATGCAGAATCTGGATCTCCATCCTGTCTACACATAAGCACTATCAGCAAAGTCCAAACGACCCTCCTGATCCATCATCAAAACGCTATCCTTAATAGCCCTCTGACCGATGAACGACACCTGAAGGTGGTAAGCACCCTTTCCTGTGCCATCGGGTAGATACTTTACAGAACCCCCATGCAGGCCTCAGCACTTGCCCCTACTGCTCCTAAGAGTAGCATGAACGAAGCCGCCAACAAAGTAAATACTTTTTTGTTCATAATCAATTAGTTAAATATTAATACTGTAAAATCTCTTCTTTCGCCTCATCCTTCGCCTCTACAACCAACAATCGCTGCATTAGCTCCACACGAGTCAATCGCCGCAACAAAAATACAGATTTTGCCCTATTCTCACAATCCATCCCCTTTTTCTGATCCACTCTTCTAATTCTTATCCAAAAGGCAAAGCGCTCCAACAAAACAGTAAAAACTCCAAGAACAAACAGCGCTATGCTCATCTTTTTACTCTCGAACCTTAATCCTCTCTGAAGCTAACACTTGCATCTATTCGGTATCCCATTACACATAGACAATCTACAAGGCTACTTTTTCATCCTAGCATTCTATTCCGCAGCACTTCTTACGTAAAATCGATCTCCTTCTATCGTAGTTTGAGGACTTCTACGTAATTTATTCGGCAAAAGTCGGTTTTTGCAATTTCCTTTTGATAAGAAAAGGGCATACGCCTATTTACATACGTATACCCCTTCAAATCCTTATTATTTCTCATTTGAGCCAGAACCCGACTCGAACCGGGGACCTATTCATTACGAATGAATTGTTTCTACCAACTGAGCCATTTCGGCAATTTACGACTATGATCTCATCAAACCAACAATCGTCTCTTCTTATCGGGGACAAAGATAGAGCTTTTATTCCATATCTGGAATAGTTTCCGATAAAAATCATCCAGTTCTTTTTCTAAAGCCCTTCATCAAGCATTCCTCTCCTTTTTCTGACTGCTCTTCTGTCCAAACAACACTTCTGACTCTTTAAACTCATCATCTACTAGACTAATAAAGAACAGCTTTTGAACACTTTGGATGATTAAAGACACCTTTTTGCTGCTACACGAGCTATTGCCGAACGTATCATCGCAAGTTTTCGCTGCAAGAAAACTGCTCCCCTTATTGCGCGGATCAGCCCAACTCGAAGATGACCTTCTTCTTCAATAAAATGCTCAGGCTCACTCAAAAATCTGATCTCACCTGCGTCAGCATCCAATTGCACGTACAAACGGCTGATCGTTCTGTATTGCTCCATCTTTTTGTTACCCGATCTATCGCGGATAAAAATATGGACCTCTATTATTCCCTGAATCTTTTGGATTCTCTTTTCACGTATTCTTCTGTTTGTCGGCGGCAAAGATAGAAGGGGTTGGACCGGAGATCCTAAAAACAAGTGTCTATTTCTTTATGTCCTGTTGCCCCCAACCCGAACTCACATCTATACAAAAGCCACATCGTGGAACATCGCAAAACTCACTTCCTCCAATCTCTCGTCTCTTTGTCAGAGCAAAGACGTTGCTTCATAACTTCCGTGTAGCGTCGCTGGCGATTGAGTGTGGTGGAGTCTACCTCTGAGGCATACTCGAGATAGTGGGTGTAGGAACGTTCGGCCCAGTCGGAGGCGATTGATAGATTGCCACTAGCTCCTCGCTAACAGCGACGTTAGAAGCTAAACGCGCCTTGACTTTCCAGTTTCGAGCTTGGTCGTAGAGGCGATGCCAGATTGCGGCGGCCTCCTTCCATTTCTCAGCAGCGGCATAGGCGCTGGCCTCTTCCATGCGGATGAAGAGGAAGCATAGTACCAACGAACATTCGACTCCCAGTGTGGAACAAAGCGCGAAGAGGATTTGTCAGCCATGTAGAGTGAAACTTCACGCAATACGGTACGCATGGCCTGACCACGGCTTCGACTATCGATGGTACCCTCAAACGCGGCGCGGAGAGTGTCGGATAGGTGGACGGTACGGGCCATCGTTAGGGTATCGGATGGGATGGACAGACGGACGAGACCAGACACTTCGACCCGTAACGGTCGTGGGTGAGGAAGAGAGCGGGTCGACGTCCCTTTGACGCTAAACTGTAGGTGATCAAGCGAGATGATTTGCGCGTCCCACACCCTCGTCCGTACACAGTTGGCGGACTTCGGAGGCCGATAACGGCTGATCGGAAAGATGTGCTGGGCGATACGCCTTGTCGTAAAGACGAACATCGTCATAACGATGCGCATCGGCGATGCGTTCGCCCAAGGTGTGCCAGTAGTAAAACGTCATGCTGTCAGTCGTTACTTCCATTGTCTCCAGTGGGATCTTCCCCAATGTCAATGAACAAGAAGTAGCAGATGGCATCGCTGCATTGTCCACAATCAGCACCTCGACGGACTGTGTGCGGAACATGCAGCTCGGAAGGCTCCAAAGTGTCGATCCCAATGAAGCGGATGGTACTGCATGAGGCAAGTAACAGTAAGAGGCTGAGGCATACGTATATGCCCCAACCTCTTCTTTTATCGGTTTGTGTCATTTCTCTACTTCGATAAGTCACGCATTGTCTTTTCAGCTTAGCTACGTTTTCTCGCAGAAGCGCGAGTTTACTATCGGCATCGGCACGCTTCTTTCGCTCGACAGCTACAACTTCAGGCTTGGCGTTAGCGACAAACTTCTCATTGCCGAGCTTCTTCATCACCGAACGGAGGAAACCCTCGAGGTAGTCAATCTCAGCTTCCATCTTTCTGGATCTCTTCAGCCACATCGATAGTGTTGCCCAGCGGCACGGCATACTCTGTCGTGCCGACCATAAACGAGGCGGCAGTGGCATCTTTCGGAGCTCGCACGATCGTATCGACGTTGCACATCTTCATAATGACCGGATTATACGCCTCGTTATGATCACCTCGTAACGACCTGCAACGTGAGCGACTCCTTTGTTCCGGAATGTTGCGCTCGAGTCGGATGGAGCGCACACCGGCCACAATAATTTTTTCACCACCTCGAAATCGGCTGTCAAGCGATCGTTCGTTTGCTCCGGGCGAGGCTGCTGAGTGACCATAATGCCCCTCACCCGGCTGACGGTCGGCCATCGCTCGCCATACTTCCTCCGTGATGAAGGGCATAAACGGATGAAGGGTCAGCATGAGTTTCTCAAACAGCGAGATCGTGGAACGATATGTTTTTGCATCGATGGCTGACCGTAAGCAGGCTTAACAGCCTCGAGATACCACGCAGAGAACTCATCACGAAAGAGTTTGTAAGCCGTCATCAACGCTTCGGAGATACGGTACTCGAAAAAATTATCTCTCAAGTTCCACGATCGTCGCACAGAACTTCGCCTCCATCCAATCGATCGCAATCCCCTTGCCGCATCGGCTGTTCTGCCGCATCGGAAACCTCCCAACTCTTCACCAAACGGAGTGCGTTCCAGATCTTTGTTGTTGAAGCTGTGCGCCCTGTTCGCACAACGACTCGTCGAAGAGGATGTCGTTACCCGCTGGAGCGGCCAGCATGATACCCATGCGGCACCCCATCGGCACCGTATTGGTCGATGAGGGCGAGCGGATCGGGTGAGTTGCCGAGCGACTTCGACATCTTCCGCCCGAGCTTGTCGCGCACGATGCCGGTGAAGTAGACGCTACGGAAGGGCTTATCCCCTCATACTCATAGCCGGCCGCGATCATACGCGCAACCCAGAAGAAGATGATATCCGGACCGGTGACAAGGTCGGCCGTGGGTAGTAATAACGCATTTCGTCGTTACCGGGATGGTTAATGCCGTCGAAAAGAGCGATGGGCCAAAGCCAAGACGAGAACCAAGTGTCGAGGCAATCCTCATCCTGCCGCAGTGTGAACGAGCGCCCTTCAGCATGGGGTGCTCAGCGGCCTGCGCGCGCGCTTCCTCCTCAGTCCGGCCACAAGGATGATGACCGGTGCCACATTACCCGACGCCTCCCCATCAGTCGGCGAGGCATAGTAGGCCGGGATGCGATGGCCCCACCACAGTTGGCGGCTGATGCACCAATCCTTCACGTTCTCCATCCAGTGGCGGTAGGTATTCTTGAACTTCGGCGGGTAGAAACGGATCTCGTCGTTCATCACCGCATCGAGTGCAGGCTTAGCCAGACCGTCCATTTTCAGGAACCATTGCATGGAGAGCTTCGGCTCGATGGGGCACATTGGTACGCTCGGAGAAGCCTACCTTGTTGACGTAATCCTCTGTTTTTCTCGAGCAAACCCAGCTGCTTCGAGGTCGCGGACGATCTGCTCGCGGACAGCGAAGCGATCCATGCCGACGTAGAGCTCGCCCGCCGGAGCGATGGTGCCGTTGTCGTTAAAGATGTCGATAGAGGGGAGATTATATTTCTCGCCCAGCATATAGTCGTTTACATCGTGCGGGGGTGACCTTGAGGCAGCCTGTGCCGAACTCAATGTCGACGTAGTCGTCCTCGATGACAGGGATCTCACGCCCCACGAGCGGGACAATAACGCGCCGTCCGCGGAGGTGTTGGTTCTTCGGGTCGTTCCGGATTGATGCACATGGCCGTGTCGCCCATGATCGTTTCGGGGCGGGTGGTGGCCACGATGGCATACCCGTCTTCGCCGACGATGCGATAGCGGCAGGTAGTAGAGTTTGCCCAGTTGCTCCTTATAAATCACCTCCTCGTCGCTGAGGGCGGTGAGGGCGGCGGGATCCCACTCGACCATGCGAACGCCGCGATGGATCGCCCCTTGCGGTACAGATCACAGAAGACGCGAAGGACGCCCGGGAACGGATGTCGTCCATGGTAAAGGCCGTGCGATCCCAGTCGCAGGAGGCACCGAGGCGTCGGAGTTGCTTTGAGGGATGATGCCACCGTGCTCTTCTTTCCACTCCCAAGCGTGGCGCAGAAACTCCTCGCGGGTAAGGTCTGACTTGTGATTCCGCGCTCAGCCAGTCGTGCCACCTACCTTGGCTTCGGTGGCGAGTGGAGGTATGATCCGTACCCGGCACCCCAGCAGGCGTTAGTGGCCCGTCATGCGTGCGCGGCGCACAAGAATGTCTTGAATCGTGTGTTGAGCATGTGCCCCATGTGAAGCTACACCTGTAACATTGGGCGGCGGGATGACCACCGTACGGCTCGCGCTCGTCCGGAAGGGGAGCGAAAGAAACCGTTGTCCAAACCAGTATTGATACCTATTTCCTCGACCGACGAGGGATCGTATTTTCGATGCTAATGCCATGTTCCTATGATTTTTAATTGCAGCGCGCAAAAAGTAAGCAGCAGCGGTGAACGTTTAGAGGCGACAACAACGCCAACTAAGGATCAATGGGGCAGCTTTTCTTTTGAGTAATCTTTTACCGATGACTGGTCAACGGTGAAAATTACTCAAGGAAATTCCTTCAAAAGGATCAGTTGGACGAATTTACTCGGAGAAATTCCTTCAAAAGAGATCGGTTGGAGGAATTTACTCGGAGAAATTCCTTCAAAAGAGATCAGTTGGAGGAATTTCCTCGAGTAAATTCCTTCAAAAGAGATCGGTTGGAGGAATTTACCTGGGGAACGCCTTCAAAAACGGATCGGTTGGAGGAAATTACTCTGGGGAAACAAGACCTCACAACGCCAGCTGCTTCTCTCCCTACCCTTGATTCGTAGGCGGATCTCCTTCTTATCGGCTGTATATCGGATGAAATCCTGGTTGGTGAGTAAGGCTCTGGGCGCGTCCGTCCAACTCCAGCACCACATCACCTAAGGCGATGCCGGCCTCTGGGCAATGCTGTTCGGCTCCAATCGATTGACAACGATTCCCTGTTCCTCTCCTCTATATTGACTCGAATGTGGAAAGCACGGGCTTAGCGCGCTGTTGCTCGAAGTCTTTGCTCGGTTGGATGTATAGGTCGTTTCCCTCATCTGCTCCATAGTCCAAAATAAAATTGGAGCGATGCATCAGTTGGAGCCTCGAAGAAGTTCTTTGTTAAAAGCAAACTTGGGGTTGTTCGCGATTTGGCAGTTGGGGATCGTTATCCCATCCCACACCACCGGAACGCCATCAACACAAACAAGGAGTCGATGCTGTTATCCCCCGAAGCCTAGAGAATCACCTTATAAGGATACCGTTTCTTCAGCTGGGCGGACACCCCATTGTTGACTATGACTTCAGCGTTCACCCCGATAGCTAACGAAAAATGCCAGATCTTCTTTAAGCGATCCGAGGCGAGCGCTGATGCCCTCTTCTTCCAGCCCATCCTGAATCTTATGGAAGCCCTGACCTCCTGCACAAGTCGCCTTCTATTGAAAGGGCTGAAGACGCGCACTGTCCTTCATCCACTGAGAAAAGCCAACTGCATTGCTGCGCATGATGTTGAACCCCAAGACGCCATTTCCCATCAAGTTATCACGTCTAATGTCCGCCTTTGCCTCATCTAAAAAGCAATGACCACATGCATCTGCCCCTCCTTAACCGAAAAAGATCCTTTTTGCTCCGCTGAAAGATATTGTCTTCGAAAACGCTGTCTCCCACCAGCAAATGCATGTAATTGTTCCTTACCGACAGACGCAAAAGGGGATTCATCGCGAAGGTATCTATGCGAAAATCAGGAATGCGGTAGAGGCGTAGCCAATCCCACTGTCCACGAACATTTCTCGTAGGCAGCGGAGCCCTTCCGAAATAGATGGCGTGATATTTCTTGAGGTCTTCTTCTTTCATCAAGCAAATGCCGCTTGTGCTTATGCCCATGTTCACCTCTTTGCCGCCAATGGTGCATCGTACGGAGAAATGACCGTCATAGGAAAAGGAATGTCAAGAGACAGTTCATCCGGAATGCGTTGAACTCCTGATAGTTGTGCACACTGTATCGCACGATCGGATACAGAAAATAACCGGCACCCAACAGGGAGGACGGCGAGGACGGCGAGGATGATTGCTCTCTTCTTGCGTCGAATTTTTCATTGCAGTAAGCAGGGGGTAGTAGATGTCTCGAGAAAAAGGAGTATAGCCAATAACTGCCACCTCGGGGCGGAACACAACAGAGGTAGGGTGGCCACATCGAAATGACAGAAAGTCTTGGGGCACACGCGTTTTTCGCGCTCCACACCCCTTACGGAGATCAAAACCGCACGCGGTTTTAGATGCGGCTGCTCCTAGCAAATAGGGGCGCTATTCCCCGAAGGTAGCGCCCCCCATGATTCATCGATGAACCGGCCACTCTGGACCAGCTACTCATTGCTCAGGTACGACGGCAAAGAAGACCAGATCGGCGTCGCTGTCGTTGACAAGGCTATGCGTGTGGCCTTTCGGGCAGTAGTGACACTGGCCGGGCGGCGACGCGCCTCGCCGTCCGCGAGCAGCACCCTTGCCACGACCCTCAAGGAAATACATAACTCACCGCTCGTCTCGTGCGTATGCAAGCCGATCGAAGCACCCGGCTCGAGTCGGCCGTACATGATGCGGTTCTGCCCGTCGGAAGAACATGCGGGCGATGTACTCTTCTCGCCGCCCCTTGAAGTTCGGCAGGCGTTGTTCTGGGATGTTAGGGGAAGTCGATAATCATAATTGAATGGGGTTAGAGGGGGTTACCTGATGGCATACAGCGTGCTGATCGACCTCCGTCGTGGCAGACGCGGCGGATGGCCTCGGCAAAACATGTCGGCCACAGAGAGGATCGTGACTTTGGTGCACTCCTTCTGGTAGGGATCGAGTCGGTGAAGATCATCTCCTCGAGGCTGGAGTTGGCAATGCGCTCCGTGGCGGGATCGGACATGACAGCGTGGCTGGCCATCGCGCGGACGGACTTGGCGCCGTGTTGCTTGAGCAGGTCGGCTGCACGGGTGATGGTGCCAGCCGTGTCCACAATGTCGTCGATAAGGAGGACATCCTTCCCTCTACTTCTCCGAGGATCTTCATGTCGCTGGATCTGATTGGCCTTCAGGCGCCTCTTGTAGCAGATCACCATCGGCAGCTCGAGGAACTTGAGTAGCTGCTGGCACGCTCGTGCCGCCCACGTCGGGCGTGGCTATAACGAGGTTGTCGAGCGGCAACTCCTCGCGGATGTAGTCTAAGAAGACCGACGAGGCGTAGAGGTGATCGACGGCACGTTGAAAGAAGCCCTGATCTGGTCTGCGTGCAGGTCCATAGTGATCAGGCGATCGAGACCGGCTACGCTGAGCAGGTCGGCAATCAGCTGGCGCCGATGGAGACGCGGGGCTTGTCCTTCCTGTCCCGCCGCGCCCAACCGAAGTAGGGATGACGGCACTGACCGAGTGCGCGAGGCGCGTTTGGCTGCGTCCATCATCAGCGGCAGCTCCATGAGGTTGTCCGAGTTGGGAAAGGTGGATTGCACAAGGAAGACATCCTTGCCGCGGATACTTTCTTCGTACGAGACGGAAAATTCACCGTCAGCGAAATGCTCGATGTTCATCTGCCCGAGGGGGCAATGCAGGCTTTTTGCAGATTCGCTCTGCGAGGTAACGGGAGTTGGTTCCCGGAGAAGATGGCAAAGGCGTATAAGCACTCATCCGTTTAGTGGGTTGTAAGTAGTTTGAGCGCGGAGGGGCGTCCTTCACCGGTTGTGATGGCGGACCGTCTCCCCGCTGTATCAGTTAAAAATATGGCGCTAAAAGTAGGGCGCGACGAGCTAAAAATCTCAAAAGCTCCCTATGAACGGGGTCACGACAGGCCGGAGTAATCGAACTTCAACAGCCGACCGGAGCACGGCGGCAGCTCCACTCACTAGGCGCGCGTGGGTCAGGGTGCCGATGGCAACCGTGCCCGTGAGGAGGTCGGTCAGGCGGGCGGGGGCATTGTCGGGGATGGACATGGCGCGGAAGGCGTCCTCGGGGATGCGTATCCGGACACGCCGCGGAGTATCGGCAAAGTTCACGGCCACGAGCACCACCACCGTCGGCCTTTGCGTAGATAAGCGTACTGGCGGGCGGGATCGAAGCTGTCGGAGGCAGGATTGACGTACATCAGATCGAAGAACGTGCCCTCTGGCAGGGGCCTTCTCCTCACGCGAAAGGCGCAGGATGGCCGTGTATTGGTGCAGCAGGCTACGCTCGGCGTCGGTCAGGAGGGCTCGTCGTGGCGTCCGCCGTGACAACGTCGGCGCAGGGTGTCAAGGCTCCAATAGTCGAAGATGGACGTGCGGCCGTCTCGTCCGCTAAAGCCCTCCTCGTCCATGCCACGCTCGCCGAGCTCTTGGCCGAAGTAGACCATCACCGGGCCCGTGCCGATGGTGGCGGCGCGACGATCATGCGGGATACCCGCCCGGCGCGGCCAGCGAAGAAGTCGGAGGCGATGCGCTGCTCGTCGTGGTTCTCGAGGAAAGAGAGCATGTGTGACGGATATCATCGACGGCCTGCCAGCATTCCGTGATGCGTGAGGCGGGGGCAGGCCGCAGACGACGCTGCGAAGTGTGTCGTAAAGCCCCACCTTTGTCGTAGAGATAATCGAAGCCGCCGGTGCGGATATAGTCACGATAGAGCGCGGGCTGGTAGACCTCGGCGATGAAGATGACCTGCTTCCAACTCTTGACCCGCGGGATGACCCACTGCCAGAACTCGACGGGCACCATCTCAGCCATGTCGCAACGGAAGCCGTCCACGCCGCGGGCGATCCAGAAGCGGAGGATGGCCAGCATCTTATGCCACGTGTCGGGCACGGGATAGAAATACTCGTGCACCGCCTTGCAGGTCGACGCCATAGCTGAGCTTCACCGTCTCATACCAGTCGTTGCGGCCGGGCGTGGCGCTGAAGCAGTCGTTGCCGGTGACCTTAGCGGGGAAACTCTGCTGTACTCAAAGTCCTCCCGTTTGGCGCCGAAGTGGAACGCGAGGGCCTGTCCGGGCAGGTAGTAGAAGTTGTTGTCGCGGGCGAAGGCACGGCTGGTGTCGTCGTTCTGACCGAGGTCGGGCTCGAGGGGATCCTTGGAGTCGGAGTGGTATTGACGGCCACGTGGTTAGGCGACGAAGTCGATGAGGACCTTCAGCTCAGCCTCAGTGCGTCCGCTCCACGAGGGCCTCAAACTCGGCCATGCGGTCGGACACGCTCACGGCCAGATCGGGCGCCACGTCGTCAGTAATCCTTCACGGCGAGGGCGATCCGGCTCCCTCGTCTCAACCACGGCGTTGTGATCCTTGGGGATGCCATAAGCGGAGATAGTCCGTGCGGGTGGCATGCTCTAAGATGCCGGCTGTACCAGACGTGCGTCGCGCCCACTGGCGAATGGCATCGAGCGCCTCGGGGTGAAGTCGGCCATCTTGCCGCAGCCGTTCTCTTCGATGTTGCCATACCTCTTCGCGGGGCGCTGCATGTTGCCAAAGATCCGCGAGGACTTGATAGATGATGGGTTTCTTTTGCTGTTCTTATTCATAGTGAGTGACGGATGTAGGAGGGGACGGGGGTGCTATGCAAGAAGCAGGAGATCAAGGCCTCTACCGAGAGCGGGAACTTCAGCAGCTACCCGCTTGGTCGGGGGCCGCCTTGGCGCGGTGCGTTTTGGCGGCGGGTAGGCGCGCAGGAGCTTATTGTCTTTATCGGCCGTCCGTGCCAGGCGGTTGTAGGCGCGGACAGCGGTAACGTAGCCCACGCGGGCGATGTGGTCGATATTCTTCAGGTCGAAGAGCTGCAATGGCCGAACCCTCGGTCTCGATCAACAGGTCGCAGAGGCGCCGATCCTCGACGGTGTTGGCGCGGAACATATAGTGGAACGAGCGCTCGCCGATGCTGTAGATGTTCTTGCTAGCACTTGCGGGCGGTGTAGGGGTTGACGTTGACGCCGATGACCATCTCGCAACTGTCACGGATGATGGAGACGGGGAAATTGTGGAAAGAGTCCGCCGTCGACATAGTGCACGCCGTCGATAACGACGGGGCTGGAAGATGATCGGTATGCTGCACGAGGCGCGCACGGCCTCCACGATGGGGCCGGAGCTGAACCGATGGCCGCAGCCGTTGTCGAGATCGGTGGCCATGACGATGGTGGGGATACGAAGCTCCTCGAAAGTCTTGGCGCGGGAGGTTACGCTTCTGAAACTCCACTCACGCCACGGCTGTCGAATAGCCCCGTGGTGGGCACTTGCACCGAGCAAACCGGAGAACTCACGCCCGGCGAACATTTCGCGGATCTCGTCCGAGGTGTGTCCGTCGGCCCACAGCACAGCCGCTATGGCGCCGGCGCTGGTGCCCACAATGACGTCGGGACGAACCGCGCTCCTCCAAAAACTTAAAGACGCCCGCATAGGTCAATCCTTTTGGCTCACCGCCGCTCAGGGCCAGTCCGAGTCGGTAGGGCTTCCTCGGCTCGATCCATTTCAATAAGGGGAAATTCACACGCAATGTCTCAACAACCAATTACTATAACAGTCGGACAAAAGTATGGTTTAGCGGTAAAACGTTTCTCCGCCAACGGAGCCCCTATTCGTGTGCGTCGAAGAGGTGCACTCTGGATCTAAGCATAAAGTCAGCGCGTTTCTACGGAAGCCACCAGATGAGCAAAGCATTTCCAAAAACACTTTTGGCCGTTACAGCGCTCTCATCAAAGACATTCTCCTGAGATAAGGAACCTCATTCTTTCGTCGAACTCACGTGGTGAAAGTGACCCGCGAGGTGCGCTTTCGCATCGCTTTGGTGAAAGCGACCCGGGGCGAGGTCCATTTCGCATCGCTTTTGGTGAAAGCGACCCGGGGCGAGGTGCGTCTCACATCGCTTGGTGAAAGCGACCCGGGGCGAGGTGCGTTTCGCGTTGCTTTTGATGAAAGTGACCCGCGGTGCGTTTCGCATCACTTTGTGAAAGTGACCCAGCGAGTGTGTTTCGCATCGCTTTTGATGAAAGTGACCCGGGGCGAGGTGCGTTTCGCATCACTTTGGTGAAAGTGACCCGGGGCGAGGTGCGTTTCGCATTGCTTTGATGAAAGCGACCACGAGGTGCGTTTTCCCTACGGCCGTTTGATGGGGCGGACGTTGAGCCACGGGGCCGAGGGAGGCCGGAGATGGTGGAAGCGATCCACCCATATAACGGCCGCTCAGGTTTGTCTGCGTCAGGCGGACGGAGGCTGCCGCGGAGGTCGGCAATCAGCAGCTGGGGCCGACGCCCTCGTCCGCGCATCATGACGGAGGGGGCGTCGGCCAAATTAGGGGCCCTTCGGCTATTCTCGATGTACCCAGCCAAACTTCCCTGCCCTCGGCAGAGGGCCTTTAATCACTGATCGTTAGCTCGCGAGCGCCGTCGGCTTGCTCGGTGATGTGGACGCGGACGGCTTTGGGGCGGGAGGAGCGGCTCGATGCGCTCGGGCCACTCGATGAAGCTCCACGAGGGGCGCTCGAAAATAGTCTTCGGTGCCAATGTCGAGGGGCTTCGGCAAGGGTGCGGATGCGGTAGAAGTCGAAGTGATAGATGAGGTGATCGGCGTCGCGGGCCAACATACTCGTTGACGATGGCGAAGGTGGGGCTGTTGATGGCGTCGCGGACACCGAGGGGCTTCGCAGAGGGCCTTGATGAGCAGTGGATCTTGCCGGCGCCCATCTGCCCTAGATGCTACGACACGGGCGCGGGGCCGACGGTGCGGAGGAACTCTGGGCTGCGTCGTGAGGTAGGCCAGCGAGGGGATGTGGATCGTGCTCGTTTGGGTTGCAGGGTGATGAAGGGCACCATCATCTCCTCCATCGAGATACCGCCATGCTGGAAGGTGCCTCGATAGTAGGGGACGTAGTATTTGTAATTGTTGGGGGTAAGCGAAGAAGCAGGCGTTGGTGGCGAAGACGTAGCGCGTGCTCAGGTGCGGCGAGGGCAGTCCGGCCCGGGCAGGGTCGTTGATCTCGAAGATGTACTTGGAGTCGCAGGTCATGTGTCGGCCGGTCTTGTAGCGGAGGTTGGTGTTGGTGTTGCGATCGCCGGTGATCTTGATCGGGTCGTCGACCCGATGGTGCCAGCGATCGGTGGTGAGGATCACACGGCAGCCCCTCATCGGCCAGTCGAGCTGAGCAGCTCGAGCATGACGGAATGTTGAAACCAAGAGCGGGTCAAGCTGCGGTAAGCGGCCGCACTCTGGGCCAGCTCACGGATCATCTTACCTCGGTACGGGCATGCGAGAGCATGTCGATAAAGTTGATGACAACGACGTTGAGCTGGTTGCGCAGCAGGTCGTTGAGGCCGTTCAGGATCACGCTCGCCGTACTGCGATTCGTAGACCTTGTGGTAAGAGAAGTCGTAGCGTTTGCGGAAGCGGTCGATCTGGGTTTGGATCAGCGGCCCTCGTTCGTGTTCCTGCCCTCCTCGCTCTCCTCGTCGACCCAGAGATCGGGAAACATCTGGGCGATCTGTGCCGGCATGAGGCCGGAGAAGATGGCGTTGCGGGCATACTGGGTGGCGGTGGGGAGGATGCTGTAGTACATCTCTTCGTCCACCGTGAAGCGGTCCGAAAGCAACGACCGCACGACGCGCCACTGGTCGAAACGGAAGTTGTCGATGAGGATGAAGAAGACCTTCTCGCCAGCGTCGAGCAGGGGAAGACCTTCGTCTTGAAAAGGTCGGGACTCATCAGCGGTCGACTGGCAGGATCGGCCATCCAGCCCATGTAATTCTTGCGGGATAAACTTGCCGAAGGCACTGTTAGCTTCCCGCTTCTGCATGATGAGCATTTCCTGCATGGGGGCTTGGTTCTCTTCGAGTTCGATCTCCACAGACGAGTTTTCTTGTAGACCTCCGCCCAGTCGTCGGCGGTAAAGGAGTCGTTGATCTGCATGCGCCGATGCGACCAAACTCCTGCTGATAACTCTCGGTGGTGGCGGTGGTGATGATGTCGTCTTTTGTGGAGGTTCTTTTGATGGAGAGGAGCAGCTGATTGGGGTTGACAGGCTTGATGAGGTGAGTCGGCAATCCGGTTACCGATAGCCTGATTCATGATGCCTCCTCCTCGCTCTTGGTGACCATGATGACGGGCACGGCGGGGGTCGATCTCCCTTGATGGAGACCAAGGTTTCGAGTCCGGTGAGTCGGGCATGTTCTCATCAAGGAAGATGAGGTCAAAGTCTGTCTCGCCAGCTGTCGATAGCGTCTTGTCCGCTGATGACGGGCGTCACATCGTAGCCCTCTCTTCGAGGAAGAGGATGTGCGGCTTGAGGAGGTCGATCTCGTCGTCAGCCCAGAGGATCTTATTTCTTTTCATAGAGTAGGGGGATTAAGTGGTGGTGAGAGCGAGTAGTTAGAAGTGGTGAAGGGTCCGCTCTGCCCTGATTCAACCGGGGATTAAACGGCGGAGGAGGGGTGGATATTATACGATATAAAGAAGCGGTGCATCGGGGGTGTCCAACTCTCTGGACATGGCCCACCGATACACCGCTATCGTTCGTTGTCTCGCCTCACAGAGGTTGCTCTTTGTGGGCGGAGGGGATTTGGCTCGTCTTACTTCTTCTCCGTCTTCTTGACAGCTTTCTCGGCTTTCTTAGCAGCCTTCTCAGCTTCCTTTGGCGGCCTTCTTAGCGGCTTTGTCCACCTTCTCTACGGCTTTGTTTACGACCTTCTCGGCGGATTCCACAGCCTCTTCAGCCGCCTTCTCCACCTTGGGCTCAGGCTTGATGATGTCCAGCAGCTCGATCTCAAACTCGAGCGTAGCGTTCGACTTGATCATGTCGCCAGCGCCACCCGTACCGTAAGCCAGATCGGAAGGGATCCACACTTGGAGCTTCTCGCCCTTGCACATCAGCTTGAGCGCCTCCTGCCATCCGCGGATGACCTGCGTCACGCCAAACTCGGCCGGTTCGCCACGCTCCACAGAGCTGTCGAACACCTTACCATCGAGCAGTCGGCCGGTGTAATGCACCTGACACGGTCGGCGTCCGTCGGCTTCTCATCACCCTCACCGGGCTTGGAGCACCTTGTATTGCAGACCGCTCTCAGTCGTCACTACGCCTTCCTTTTTCTTGTTGGCAGCAAGGAATTTCTCGCCTTCGGCCTTGCGGGCGTCGCTCTTCTTTCTGCTGCGCTTCCATCACATAGTTCTGGATGCACGTCTCGGAGGTTGCGTTGTTCATCAGCAGTCCAGCGGTATCGCCCTTGAGCGTACGGACGAAGATCTCGGCCAAGACATTGATGTTGACAGGGCCGTTGGGGAACGTCTTGAGATTCTCGCGGAGGCTGCTACCGATGTTCACACCCAGCGCATAGCTGACCGTATCAAGCGGCGACTTGAGTGCGGGGCCCGGATGCCTTACGTGTCGGCTTAACAGCCGCAGTTTGGCCATCGCACCGCCGAGCAGCATGGCTGCGCAGACGAGTGCGAGGGTTGTCAACTATGGAACTGCTTCATTACTTCACGATCTCAAGCAGTTCGATTTCGAATTCGAGCGTAGAGTTAGGCTTGATCGGCCCTGCGCCCTGCGTACCATAAGCCAGATTGAGGGATCCATACTTGGAACTTCGATCCTACGGGCATCAGCTGCAGCACTTCCTGCCATCCCGGGATCACCTGACCTACTTCAAACTCAGCAGGCTGTCCACGCTGTACTGAGCTGTCGAAGACGGTTCCGTCGAGCAATCTACCGGTGTAGTGGCAGCGCACCTTTGTCCTTCACCGTCGGTTTGGCTCCCGTACCCTCGGTGATGACCTTATACTGAAGTCCGCTGGCGGTCGTTATGACGCCTTCCTTAGAGCGGTTAGCGGCCAAGAAGTCCTGTCCCACCTTCAGCTCTGCCTCAGCCTGCGCCTGCTGAACCTTCATGATGTAAGCATTGATGTAAGCGCTCGCATCTTCGAAAGTCATCTTCTGAGCAGCGGAATCCTTCACACCCGTCAGAGTCCCTTAATGACGAGGTCAATTTTCAGCGAATCTTCACCGGGGAAAGTAGCCGCACTGGCCTTGATGTTATTTCCAACATTGATACCGACAGCATAACTTAGACTGTCGATCTGCGAGCTCAGCTTAGCGTCTGTTGAAACGCCCCTTGATTACACGAGTTCATCGTTACACAGGCAGCCGCTGCGGCCGCCATCATCCATACATTAATCTTTTTCATCTTCCTGTTTGGTTGTTATGTAGTTACTATTCTGTGTTATTCTCTTTGTCGTCTCATCATTCATTCGATGCCGAGCAGTTCCACGTCGAAGATGAGCGTCATATTCGGCTCGATAGCCTCGCCTGCACCGTGTCGCCGTAGAGCTATGTCGGAGGGGATAAAGAGGCGCCATTTGGATCCGACGTTCATCAGTTGCAGCGCCTCGGGTCCATCCGCGGATCACCTGCGAACGCCGAACACAGCCGGCTGACCACGCTCTATGGAGCTATCGAAGACGCGTCCATCGATGAGTGTGCCGTGGTAATGGCGGCGCACCTTGTCGTTCGGTCTCAGGCTTCTGCCCGTCGCCAGTCTTGAGCACTTCGTACTGGAGGCCGCTGGGGAGCGTCACCACGCCCCGCTTCTCCTTATTGATTCGTAGAAACTCTTCACCAACCTGCTTATTCATCTCAAACTTCTCGGCCTGAAGGTCGCTGAAATACGCTTGAAGCAAGCGTTGCGCCTCGTCGAAAAGCGATGGCAGGCTTAGCCTCATTAAATACGTCGTTTATGCCCTTGATGAAATCATCGATTTCCAGCCCTTGATACCCGATGCCCGGAAATTGTTCCCGATGCTCAGCCCGAGGGCATAGCTTATCTTATCCATTATCGAACTGTCTTTCTGTTTTTGTAAATCAGGCCGCAAAAAGTAGAAACAATTCCATACGGCCCTCGGGCTGGCAATGGGCGTCAGACCAGGGATATCGTACCGAAACCACATGTGGAGAAGTCCTCCATGGGCCCTACAGACAGCATAATCAACCGAGACAAACCTTTTCCGCCGGTTGGATATTCTTGCCTTATAAGCCTATCTATAACGTGAGTTCGACAGCCAGCAGAGAGTTTCTACGGAAGCCACGCGATGGCCAAAACGTTTTTGAAATGCTTGCAACGGTGTTGCAAACGCCGGAAAAGTTTTTCGTGAGACTTGCAACGGTGTTGCAAACGCCAGAAAGTTTTTCGTGGCACTTGGCAGCGTCTCTGCAAACGCCAGAAAGTTTTTCGCGGTACTTGCAGCATTCCTGCAAACCCAAAGTTTTTCGAGGCATTTTGCAGCATTCCTGCAAAGGCCAAAAGTTTTCGAAGCATCTTGCAGCATTCCCTGCAAACGCCAAAAAGTTCTTCGAGGCATTTGCAGCATTCCTGCAAGTCTATTAGTATGGAGGAAGCCTCAAGGAAGGCAGTGGGAAAAACGATCGGGTTTTGGGTGATAAGTGCATCGGTTCTAACGGATTTGCATCGGCAAAGAAAAAGGCAAAAGCGTTGGGATCGATGAAGACGGAGCGTAACCAAATCGTTACCTATGATTCGAGAGGGTAACGAAAACGCAAAAATACGGCGGTAAACGCCTTTTGGTGAAACGTGCGTATTGCGCTTATTTGTAGCGTTTTGTATAGCTCTGAATGCTTCGCTGACAGGTAACTTTGCACACCCTAAAAACCCGAAGCAATGAAGAGAGAAATGATGAAGGTTTTGCTCTACCTTAAAAAAGAGCAGCATAGACAAATCGGGACGGGCACCAATCATGGGGCGCATCACGTATGCCGGGACAATGGCTCAATTGGCAGCAAATTTTCTTGCCCGCCTGACCTCCTGGAATCCCGCGAGAGCCGCCTTAGAGGCAAGAGCAGGGAGGCCGTCGTCACCAATGAGAAGTTAGACGATCTGATGCTGGCCATTAGTCAGGCTTACCGGACACTGGCCGATCGGGGTGTGGCTTTCACGGCCGCCGACATCAAGGAACGATTACAAGGCAATGCCCACAGTCGGACAACCTTCCTCGAACGCTACGACCGGCTGTTGGAGGAAGTAGATGCACGCGTCGGCGTCGATCTGACGAGGGCATTCGGCTCAGATCTATCATCAGGCCAGAAAGCACTTCGCCCGCTTTATACGGAGCCGTTTCGGCCGGGAAGACATGACTTTCAGTGAGATGACGGAGGACTTCTTCCCGCAGTTCGAGCGCTATATCAAAGGGGAGTTAGGGCTCTCTGACAACTCCTTTCTTCGGCTGTCTTGCATGCTGAAGAAGGTGTGCCGGCTGGCTTACCGGGAGGGTCTCTCCGACCGACCGCTCTTCGAGGGAATTCGCATCACGCGTGAGAAAACGAAGCGCACCGCGGTCGCTCGACCGGACAGCCTTCGACCGACTGCTGGCACTCACCTTTCCACCCCATCAAAAGGAATTGGCAATTGCCCGCGATCTGTTCGCGTTTACCTGCTACACCGGGGCGGCCTATTGCGACATGGTGCGGCTTACGCGTCACACCTCTTCCGAGACGATCGCGGCGACCTGTGGCTAAAAGTTCAAAACGGCAAAAGACGGAGTCGCTCTGCCGGGTGAAGCTCCTGCCCGAGGCCGTGGCGCTCATCGAGCGTTACCGCTCCGACGAGCGAGAGACGCTTTTCTCGCCGATCCCTTACTACACTTACCTCATCCGACTGAAGGCCGTCGGACTGAAAGCAGGCCTCGCATTCCCGCTGACGGCACACATCGGGCGACACACGTTCGCTACGCTGATTACGCTTGAAAACGGTGCACTCCATTGAAACCGTGAGCCGCATGTTGGGCCACGTAGCCTCAAAATGACTGAGCGATACGCCCGCGTCACGTCGCGCAAACTCTTCGAGGAGTTCGATCGTTTCCTCGCCTTCACCCAAGATCTTCATCTGACTCTTTAATCCCGAAATCTCATGCGCAGCACATTCAGAATCCTGTTTTTACATCAATCGAAACAAGGCGAAAAAGAACGGAAAGGCGGCCGTGCTCTGTCGAATCACCGTGGACGGCCGTTCGGCGGTTATCGCTACCGGCGAGGATGCGCACCCGAGGCGTGGCAGACGAAGTCGGGTGAGACGGGCGACCGGAAGATCAATCTCCGCTTGCAGGCTCTCCGCGAACGAATCGAAGCGAGCTACACGACCATCCTCCGCCGGGAGGGTGTAGTTAGTGTCGAACGGCTGAAACTCCGGTTGCAGGAGTGAACGAGACTCCGACGATGCTTTTGGAAACGAGCACAGAGGAACTGCGAACCGTGGAAGCCTGCGTGGGCCGCTCAAGGAGTCCCGGCACTTATCAAAATAACCGCCGTTCTGACAGTGGACTGCGGGACTTTGTTCGCAGCCGTGGCGAATCGGACATTCCAATCCCGACACTCGCGCCGGACTTCTTCGATGCGTATCGTTTATTTCTGAAGCGAAGGGCTACGCTGTGTCCACGACAAAACCGGCACCTCCATTGGCCTCGGCTGATTGATGCGCCGCGCGATTGCCCGCGGCGTGATCCGTTTCAACCCTTTCGAGGGGTGCGATACGAGACGAGAAGTATCGCCCACGCTTTCTGCAAAAGCATGAAGTGGAGCGTCTCCTGGCCTTTTCCGTCCGGAGACGAAGCCACGGAGCTGAGTCGCCACATGTTCCTCTTTTCGGTCTTCACAGGGGCTGGCTTTACGCCGACTTGCGGACGCTCCGACGGTCACAGATCGAGACGGACGGCGCGGGTCGGCCAGACCATCCGAAAGGCGCGACAAAAAGACCCACGAGGAGAGCCTCATCCCTCTTCACCCGATCGCCGAACAGCTCCTTTCGCTTTACCTGAAAGATGATAAGACGGAAGACCGCAGGATCTTCCCTGACGCCAGTTACTACCTATTGACCCATCGCCTCAAGGCTACTGGTGGGCATGCGGCCTCCACGAACCGCTAACGTTTCACGTCGGGCGTCACTCGTTCGGCACGCTCACCCTCGAAGCAGGGATCTCCATGGAGAGCATCGCCCGCATGATGGGCCACGCCTCCGTCACCACCACGGAACTCTACGCCCGCATCACCGATCAGAAGATTTCGGAGGATGTGGATCGGCTCATTGCCCGAAGAAGGAAGGCGGAGGAAGGCGGTGCCGCGCCGGGTAGCGGATGAGAAAAAGCCCGAACAGGGGCGCATAGGTTTGCTGTTGTGATTGTCAGACAAAAACAGAAGAATAACCCCCAAAAATGAAGTGATTATGGACTATGTTATCATCGAATCGTCCGCATGGGAGGGCGCTGAAAAGCCGCATTGAAGGGCTGCGCGAACGCATGAGCGAATTGTTCGGATCGAAGGTCGAACCGACGGAATTGCTGCCCGGCGAGACCGTTTGCCGGATCCTCGGCGTCAGCCGTCGCACGTTGCAATACTATCGGGATACGGCGGCGCTACCCTTCGTCCGCATCGAGCACAGTGTTACTACCGGCGAGAGGACGTGGCGGCACTGCTCGCCGAAAGCGGAAGCCCCGAGCCTCCCAATCGGTTGCCGGAAGGAGTGTGAGGAGCCATTGTATCACATACAATCGCGCGGAAAAACTTTTTCGGCCCATTGTATCGTACAATCGCATGAAAAACTTTTTTCGGCCCATTGTATCGTACAATCGCGAGAAAAAACTTTTTCGGCCCATTGTATCGTACAATCGCGAGAAAAACTTTTGGGCCCATTGTATCGTACAATCGCGAGAAAAACTTTTTCGGCCCATTGTATCGTACAATCGCGAGAAAAACTTTTTGGGCCCATTGTATCGTACAATCGCGAGAAAAACTTTTTCGGCCCATTGTATCGTACAATCGCATGAAAAACTTTTTCGGCCCATTGTATCAGACAATCGCGCGGAAAAACTTTTGGGCCAAAAAGCAGAGGCCATGGAGCCTCCTGAGCGTGCGTCCTCCCACCCGTTTTTCTAATGACCAAACAAGAATAAACCAAGCGAAATCAATGACTGAAGCAGAAATCATCAGGCGGGAATCGCCTGAAATGGAAGCGCTCTTCGACGGGCTCGCGTCCGTCGCGGAGCAGATGAGCGAGATTGCCGCCACGCACCGCCCTCTCTCGGCGGTGATGTCTACCCTGACGGGTAGCGAGGTGACGGAAAGGCTTTTTCATCAGTCGCCGCACGCTGCAGGATTATCGCGACCGCGGCCTCCTACCCTATACCCGGATCGGCGGAAAGATGCTCTACAAACTCTCCGATTTGGAGCACCTGCTCCGAGAGAATTACCGGACGCAGACACCGCCTCGCCCCCTCCATCGTATCACCCCACAAACCCCAAACCCCCATGACACAGAGAAAAAGGAATTCTCCTATTACCGACTGCGGTTAGGAGTCCCTATTTGAAAGATTATCATCCCGAACGGCTGGCCGACGAGGCGTTTATCCGTGCCCGATCGGACGCCGCGGCCGAGGCCTATGAAGACGCCTTTCAGCAAGGCTATCCTGTTCTCGAAGCCGGGTATATGGCTACGGAAGTCCTCTTCGCAGGACTGCATTTTTCGCCGTACTACACGCTCGAGCAGATCATCGAGAACAGAGTTCGCCAACGTGGTTCCGCCTGAACGTGCCGCGGATTTTTGCGCTGCGGCTGTTGCAGAGCGACTCCATCCGCGAGACCATTGCGAAGTATGAGCCGGGCGACGATTTCGACGGAAGCCCGGAATACGACCAGCTCTATACCGAGCTGATCGGCGTCATTATCGATCTGCTCGAGGCGGACGGCGTGAAGGTGCTCCCGTAGCCTTCTTTTTTTCATCTCGTTTCATTCGGCCGTGGCATCGCGCCGCGGCCGTTTTTCTGACCCCGATACCTCAAATATCCTATTCCGAGGATCTTTCCTCTACGGGTTTCCCTGCTTCCAATTTTTGTTTGCGGCTCGAGGCCGATGTCGGTTCCCTTGTCTTCGGGCAAAGGTCTGCAGACGATAAAGGGTGACGTCAAGGCCGAACGCCCCAAAGCCTTCGCCACCGATAAAATCTTCCTGTTTTCACAGCGTATTTTATCGGCGTAGAGCCTGGCCTTTCCCCCTCATCGCCTACTCTTTGTTGCCCTCGAAACGAAACCGGCATACTCCGAGCTTTGAACGCAAAAAAAATGTCAGCACGATATGAAAACGGAAAGATCTTATCACCCCAAAACAGATTTGAAACGAAACGACGCCTCCTCGCATTACCGCATAAAATCGTTTGGATCGTCGTCTGTATTGTGGCGTTGAAAGCCATAGGGCGTTTTCGGAAGAATTGACTGCTATCTTGATGCTGTTCGCTGTCGTGTATCTTATTCGAGCAACGCTCCAAATCGCCTTCCGCCTTCTGTTCTTCCTGATCCGATGGATCTGCATTGCTGCTGCATTGGCTTGGATCGTTTGCCGACTACTACTTTGAGACGTTATAATAGCAAATGACGGGGAGAGGATCTATCGAGACCTTCTTCCGTCACTTTTCATAGAGCAGCGCAAGCTCCACGCGACGTCGTAAACGCAGTGCTTTCAGCTCTTTGCCGCGGTATCGGCAGAACGAGGTGTACTCACCTCGGATGTCTCTGTCGCCCGATTCTAACTTCTGAATGAGGCGACTTTTCGGCTGCTTGCCGTAGCCTAAGAGACGGTATTCACCGACGTTGTATGACAACACGGCAAGAAGTAAGGAGTCGCTACCGAAGCGACGAAACGTGACGAGCCGTTTCTTTTAGATCTGCGCGAAGCAGAGAATCCGCCTGCCGTCTTGTCATCGTACACGAAAGCCGCTCACCGGGCAGCAGACGGTGACCGTAGCCGACATAAGGGTGGTTCTTCGGGCCGTGTAGCCCTTCGTAATGTTTGATGCACGCGACGGCGCGCTCAAAGCGTGGAAGGCTGAACAGCCGATCAACTCTGCGCTGTGCCTGCGCGTTAGGCGCGGCTAGCGCTTGGATACATACAAGAAGCGTGAGCAGGCCGCGTCCGATTTTCGTTTTCATGGGGGTGGTCAGATGTTTTTGGGGGATAAAAAGACCAAAAAGCACCGATCCGTCGCGGACAGATGCTTTTTGTTCCGTGATTATGAACAATGCAAGCGATGAAAAAAGATTTCGATGGACTCTGGTGAGCGACTCACTGGCTCGCTTTTTGATCCAGCGGCCCCGGTGAACGGCTCATCGGGCTGTGAAAGCAAAGAATAGCCATTGCCAGCTTCCTTTTTCCTTGCTGTTGAAGTCGAATGCGAGGCGTTTGACTCTGGCCGTGATTGTCCTCGATCACGACTTCGAGCGACTGTCGCTCGGCAGAGAGTGAATGGTAATAGAGGGTGAAATGTCCCGGCGCGATAGCATAGCGATCATTCGGCGTGAGGGGTTTTACCGCGTCGGCCGATGCGCAGCGCCCCTCTGCCGTCATACTGGAAATAGCGCAACGTGTGGCGCGTGCCTTTACGATGCGTTCGGGCGCAAGCGTGCAGCGGATCTCGACTTCTTCACCCGGCGCGAGGGTTTTCGGGATGGGCATCGTGGTGACTTGGAACGGGTAAACCGTTCGTACGTCCAGACGGCGATCACAGCCGACCAAACAAAACCCGGCCAGGAGCAGGACACCTATCGCCCATGCCGCATTACGGATGTTCGTTTTCATGATTCATTGGGGTTAGAGGTTGATGCGAAATCCTGCCGAGATAGCAGGTCGGAAAGGATACACGTCCGAGCCGAAGAGGAACAGCCCGCGGCCGCCGACGACAAAGAGCAGGTGATCCGACAGGAACAGCTCTACAGTAAGATGCAGCCCGCCGCCTCCGACTATGCGCGAACGGTCGAGTAGCTCCGCGCCGTCGGGCAGCACGGACTCGCCGCGGTTGAGTTCCTCGTAGCCCGCTAACGCGGAGAAACCCGCATAGACAAAGGCATTCTTCCCGCCGTCCGACAGCAGTGGGTGCATGTATCCGGCCAGCAGGGAGCACGTCACTCAGCGGCACGTTCGCCTTCCCGTAAGGCAAATTTTGCCGTTCATACAGGGCAGAGAGGAAGGTGTAATTCTCGGCTTTGAGGTAGCGAGTGAACGATACGCCCACGGTGAAAGTCTCGGGTTGGATCAGCTTTTCGTTCTGAATCACCGGGACGCCCACCGTGATTTCGACACCCGTCTGCCGAGGAGAAGGCGCTGTGCATGCGACGAAATAGCGGTCGCTACGACACAGCACAACAGGAGAAATGTCCGTTTCATCACCATTGGAGTTTGAGGTGATCGATGCGGCGGGCACGAAGAAGGCCCTTCGTTTTGCACGCGGAAAGAGAGCGTCCGGCCGCCGTTTCGTTCGTGGATCGTGACCTCAACTGCTTATCGTCGGGCAGCGAGAAACCCTCAAAAGCGAAGACCATGCGCTCCGACCCGTTGCCGCGTACACGCATCGGCTGGTTGTAGGCACGCAGGGGCTGCAGCACGCGTTCCTGGATAGCCGTTCGTTTGACCACTTTCTTGTCGACGACTTTGAAGGAGATCATGCTCGATTGGGTAAGGCAGGTCGGTTTCGTTTTTCACCGAGAGGTGGAAGTAGACGAGGTTGTTGTGGACGTACAGGCCGCGAAGCAGGAACTCGAGGCCAAACTGCCGCGCGCCGATATGGCGGACGGTGCGACGGTTACTCTGCTTGATCGTTTTCATCAGTAACTTGACGAGCATGGGCGATTCGCGGCCCAATTCCTTGAAATAGATGTCGGCGCGGTTGGCAGTCAGACGGCCATCAGACTGCGAGAGAAAAATCCGCCATCTCGACAGACAACTTCTCGGGTTCGTCGGCATACTTCACGTTAAAAAGAATACAATGAGCCATCATCGCAAATGACCGAGAGGTTCGTCTCCGTCTCAAAGTCGCGTACGGCTGCCCTTTGACGCGGAGCACGTTCTCAGCGCCTTCAGCTTTGCCCGCGATCAGGTTGTTGCTACCCAAGTCAACGTAGCAAAATAGCAGCGGGGAAAAATGAGATGCGTTGTCTTGTCAAACGTCACCTCGAGACCAGTCTGGAACGACCATTCGGCCGTTGGGGATGGCGCGGCTCATACCTTGATACAGGTCGCCGGTAGAGCGCATCTGCGTGCGCAACGTGTCGGTACTTGTGGCGAAGGTTGTAGTGATGAATCCGCAGCAAAGGGCAGCGGATAGGAGGAGTCATGGGAATCAGGTGATGAATGAGGGATTACTTGGCTTGGACGAGGAAGAGTCGATGACCGCTTTTAACGGTCACCTTGATCGTACGGAGCTTCTTCTGTAGAAGCTGACTGGCGCCCTGCATCACGCCTCGGACGGCTTCGGCGATGAGTTGGTCTTTGGCTGACGAGGCGAAGGTGAAGCTCGTTCCGATTGTTCCACCGACGCCCGCGCCCACTTCTTTGAGGGCCGATACCTCCTCAGAGCCGGGGATAGCTAAGCCTTCTTGCCCGTCGAGGTCGAAAGCGGAGAGCTTGACGGCGAGGATGCGGCCGGCATGTTCTACACTCGTGACATGGAGCTTCATCCGGTTGCCGTCGATTGTAGATTGCGCAATAAGCACCGTGTTAGGGGGCAGCGTCACGCCCTCGATGCGGGCAGGTTCAGCTAAGCGGAGGCGAAGAAAGTCGCCTTGCCGGATGGTTGTCGTGCGATCGACAACAACCGACAGCGTGTTGCGGGCGATGGAGGGTGTCGCCTTCCCGACAGAGCGGAAGCCCATGTTGCGCTCTTTGTAACCATACTCGGCGATAAAGGCGGGTCACTGATCGGCTGATCGAGTGAAGAGACGACCGCCTCTCGTTCGGGCGATAGCTCCGCGGCGGGTAGTTCGGAAGCGGGTGGCTTGACCGTCGACTTATCCGAACTGTTCGCTGACGGATTCGGTGTCGCGTTTCCGGTGGGGAGATACTTTTGCGGCCATCTGATATGACTTTTCTAACAGTTCCAATTGATCGACTTCGCCGTTCGCTTGGGCTTTCTCCTCCTTCAGCGCACCGAGTTCGGCGCGGAGGGCATTGAGTTCACGTTTGACGTCGTCGGACTCACCGTCTTCCACGGCGGGCAGGTCGTAAAACGATTCCAACTCACGGGCGGTTTCCTCGTACTTGTCGATCGACCGACCGATAGCCGCGGGGACTTCCTCGCTTGGTTCAGCTTCGCTTCTCGCCTCGCCCTCCCTGTTGAAGTAGTCGGCGAGCGTGCCGAGGAGCTGGCTCTTGCGACCCTCCGCCTCTTCGTCGCGCCCTAACTCGTAGGCCTTGAGCTTGCTTGTGGGCAGCTCATCGGGCGAGGCCTGTGGGACGTCCTTGTTCAGCCCTTTGCTCCGCGGCCGACTGTTCATCGGCGGACGGTCTGAAGATGAACCAGATCGAGAGTGTAAACAGCAGCCCCAAGCCAGTAAAGACAAAGGGTACGCTGTAGTTGTTCTTTGCGTTTGGTGTCCATGATAGGTTAGGTCTTTATGGGTTCAATAACGTGGCGATGCAGGCTGTCCCGCTGGATTGGGCTATCGACAATCGTTTGGTCGCTTCTTGTAATGGGCAGCTGACCCTCCTTTTTGCGGGAGGAAAAGCTGGGCAATCATGGCTGCTGCGCAAGCGAAAATAGACGATGCAAAGCCCGAAGACAATCCGCTTCTGCCACTTGGGACTGAGGCGGTCGCATTGTCTGTGCAGCCATACATGTGCCCGCAAGTAGCGGCGGGTGAGGAATATCTTGTGCTCATGGTCTAACGTTTATAAGTCTGAATGTCCCTGTTCTCCCGCACGAGGAAGTGCTCCATGAGGAAGCCCTGCGGATTGTTGTCTGAGCGGACGGCGTTTTTGCAGCGTGCACGTCGTGATCAGGGTTGCGCTCCGTCACGTTACTCGGACGGACGATGAACTGACGGGCGTAGGTCGTCACCTCATACGGGTAGCGATCGAAGTCGCAGCGGATCGAGTCCACCTCCACGCGCTGGTTGATGTTACCGGAAATGATGCGATTGAGTAGCCCTTCTCGGCGAGGTCGCGGTAGTAGTCGTATGCCGTTTTTGTCGCACAAGAGGAAGGCGCGCTCCATGTCTTTTCGATAGCGTCTTTGTCGGGCGCGACGGTGAAGAAGAGTTCGTGGAAGCGGCGGACGTGCTCGCGCGCCTCCACGGGACGATTAACGGCCGCATCCTGACTGAGGGGCGAGGATGAGCGACTTGCCGTTGTCCAAGACGTAGATCTTCTCCCGCTGACGGTTGGCAAAGGCGTACGACGAATGAGACGACGATGCCCGTAATGACTATGCACAACACAACGAAAGCGGCGGCGTAAAGCCGGATCTGCTTGAACAGAGGTCTCTATGTTGGTGAGTGATCTGAATTCCATGATACATTAAGTGGTTAGAAGTAGTTCAAAGTAGTTGGACGTAGTTAGAAGTAGATGGTGGCCTAACCCTTCCTTGATGAAGAGCCACTTAGCTTAATGAGTAAACCCTTGATCCGTCCGCCGGCATTGCCGAGTGCGGCACCCGTTCCGGCCATCGTCACCTTGCCGCCGGTGTACGCGCCTTGCACACCGAGCTGCGCTGTCTGATTGACATTGCGACCGTAGTTGCCGATGCCGCCGCCGGCCTCGATGATCCAGCCCGCGACCGTCGGCACGCAGAAGAAGCCCACGATGCCGATCAGGAAAAGAGACGATGTAGTACCAGTCGCCTGAGTCGGGGACGTAGCCCGGATTCTGTAGTTCGGCGATATCCTTGCTGATCATCAGCACTTGGATTTTTGGTCAGGAGTGCGGTGAGGATCGAGGCTGACGGGCAACCAGGAGGTAGACGGAGATGTACCGCGCAAACCACGCGCTGAGTGACCCCGCCGAGGCCATCCCACACGGCGATGCCGAAGACGATCGGCCCGAGGATGGAGAGGACGATGAGAATGAACGTGCGGAGCGTGTCGATGACGAGGCGAGGCGGCGTTGTAAACGAGTTCGAGCGCTTGGTAGATCTTCTTTGAACCACCGCTTGGTGTTGAAGGCCGTGCGTTCGGCGTACATGCCGGCCAGTGTGATGGCGTCCTCCGGGCCGATGAGCCCATCTCCTGCACCTTCTCGTCCCACGCCGCATCGTCGACTAAGTAAGCCCGCGACTGTCGCGCTCGATAAACCTCTTCTTCGAGTTTGTCGCGCTGGTCGCGGAGTGATTGGAGGTCGTTTTTGCTGCACATGAACAGGCTTCTCGGTGCCTTTGCACGACGGGCGAAAGCACGGCGTTGACAGTGCCCAGGACGACCGACGGGAAGAACATGATGCAGAAGCCAGAGGACGAAGGGGCGGAGGGCGGGAAGACGTCGATGGGTTCGGCGCGGGCCAGCGACGACCAGATGCGCAGGGCGATATAGAAGAGTCGCGCCGAGGCCGGCGATTCCTTTGCGATTCCTGTCATATGGGCACTAGGGCATCATCTCCCGTAGGTGGCGTGCAGCAGCGCGTGCAGGTCGGTAAAGTCCATCGTGCATCACCAATAGCGGTTATCAGCCGGGCCGTAGAGCGCATTAACACGAGCCATCTCGCCCTTTTTGGCCGCCCGTATGCGAAGCTGACGGAGATGTTCTTACGCGTGAAGTACGACGTGGCCGCGCGGTACTCCTTCACCTCGTTGTAGATGCGATCGATCAGCTCGATTCGCTCCTTATCGTTCATCGAGCACGCCGCTACGGACGAGCGATTTCAGCTCTTTTGAGCGACTCGCTGGAGCGCTCCATCAGCTTAGCATAGCCCGCCGCCATGGCCGACAGCTCCTCGGGCGAGTAGTTCGGATCGGAGAGCATTTTCTTGTACGCGCGCCGACGTACATCTCCGTCATGTCACCCACCATCAGTATGGTTTCCTTGACTTTATAGGCGTCGCCGATCAGGTTGTTGACCTTCTTCAGCGCGTCGTAATAGCGCTTGGTGTCGTTGTAGAGCTTCTCGACTTCCTTGAAATTGCTCAGCGTGTTATTCACCGTTTTGGGAGGCGGTGGCGATCTCTTTGATCGTGTTCGCGATGTTGCCTGCCAAGTTGACAGGGTCGGTGACGATCCATTGGGCGTGTGCCGTTCGCGTAAGCAGCAGGCAGCACACGAGGCAGAGGATAAGTTTTGTGTATCATGAGGATTGGGGATAAGGGAAATGAGGGAATAAAGCAGTTCTGGATTATACGGGTGATCGATTCACTTTTCTGTGATCAAAATTTGATGACGCGCAAGCTTTTTACCTCTCGAGTGATCAAATTTTGATGACGAATGAGCAACAAGAAGCTAGCTCGTGATCAAATTTTTGTTCACGCGTGATCGAGTTTTTGATGACGCGCGAGCAAGAGGAAAGCTGGCGTGTGATCAAATTTTGATGACATGAGCAATAACAAGCTGGCGTGTGATCAAATTTTGTTCACGCGTGATCGAACTTTTGATGACGCACGAGCTTTTTACCTCTCACGTGATCGAATTTTGTTCGCGCGCCAACCGACTAATGGCCTGTCTCGATGTCTCCGCCGAGGCGGTCGGCTAACGCATGACCTCGACCTTCTCCGTCTCCTCGGTCGTACGGGCTAAAGTACTCCTCGCGCGAGACCTCCGTGGCGTAGACGGCCGACTGCATGCCGCCCAAGCCGATCCACACCTCCTTGTAACGCCGCTCCGGGGTCGTTGTTTTGATTGATCGAGGAGGATCTGGCTTTTCTCCTTCTCCGACAACCCGAGCAGCGCCTGTATGCCGTCGAACTTGGTCATGTACTTCCGCTGGGTCGAGCAGGATCTTGCAGTCGGAGTTGTTGATGATCGACTCCTTGACGATGGGCGACGAGATGATGTCGTCGACCTCCTGCGTCACCACGATCGCCTCGCCGAAATACTTTCGCGGACGGTCTTGTAGGATGCTTGATGTAGTCTGCCATATTGGCCGATGCAATCGCCTTCCACGCCTCCTCAATGAGGATCATCTTACGTACGCCCTTCCAGCCTTCGCATCTTGTTGATGAAGGCCTCCATGATGATGATCGTCACCACGGGGAAGAGGTCTTTGTTGTCCTTCACGGCGTCGATCTCGAAGACGATAAAGCGTTTGGAGAGCAGGTCGATGTTGCGATCGGAGTTGAGCAGGAAGTCGTAACGTCCTCCTACATAGTACTGTTTGAGGGTGGTCAGCAGGGTTATCGATGTTGAAGTCGGAGAGGGTGACGCGGATCTCGGCGGCCCATCTCTGGGCGGTGAGACATCCCTCAGGGTACTCGTAAAACGTATTGAAGCAGGGCGTGATTTTTCCGGTTCGTTCGGATCGTTTTCGATGTACGCGCATTGACGGCCGAACCCTAACTCGCCCGCCTCTGTCTTTTGTGACAGGTTCGTCGGCACTTTTCCACAGTGTAAAGCAGCAACGTGCAGATAGCTTTCGCGCTTCTCCACGTCGAACACGTAGTCGTCGGTGTAGAAGGGGTTGAAGGAGATCGGCCGGGCGTCGGTGTACGTGAAATAGATGCCGTCTGCACCCTTCGTCTTTTCGGTTGATCAGGCCGCAAAGCCCTCGTAGGAGTTGCCCGTATCGACGAGCAGCACGTGCGCGCCCTGCTCGTAATACTGCCGCACCATGTGGTTCGTGAAGAACGACTTGCCGCTGCCGAGGCCCAAGGATGAACTTGTTGCGGTTGGTGATGATGCCCTTTTTCATCGGCGGATCGGAGATGTCGAGATGGATCGGGCGGCCCGAAAGGCGGTCGGCCATTTTTGATGCCGAAGGGCGAGAGCGAGTCGCGGTAATTCGTTTCGGCGGTAAAGAAGCAGAGCGCCGGATCGATGAAGGTGTAGAAGGATTCTTCGGCCGGGAAGTCGGCGGCGTTGCCCGGGATACCCGCCCAGTAGAGCGTCGCCGCGTCGACCGTGTTGTGTCGCGGGCGACATTCCATGACGCGAGAGCACTACCGACGTCATTCTTGATTTGGCGTAGCTCCTCCGCGTCGTCGCTCCACGCGAGGACGTTGAAGTGTCACGGATGGAGGTCAGTCCCTGCGACCGCGCGAGGTTGAGATACTCCTGAATCCACGCCTCGTTGATCTGATTGCTCCGGGAATAACGCGCCAGCGAGTGCATGTTGCGCGCCTGTTTCTCGAGAACGGTTCAGGTTCTCCTCGCTGTCCTCGATAAAAAGGTCGAGTAGGTCGGGGAGCATTACTGCTCGACCTCTAAGAGCTCGTACGTGAGAGTTTCCCCTCATACGGCTCAAGCAACTCAAAGTTTCTATTATGAAACCGGCTCATAAGCTCTAATTTTTACGGGTAAGTGTACGACTGCATCTATCGTGGGCGATAAACTTGTATCTGCCGGACTTGTCGGATAATTCCTTGATAGTCCAGATTTTATCCGGTTCGATAATCTCACCGCACAACGGACAACGCTGGTTTTGTTTTTCCCACATTCTGAGGAAGCCCTGTCTTCCTTTGAAAGTGCTTTTAACATTTTCATTCTATTACGCATCTCTAAAGTATGGACGCCATTCCGGGTCGAATGGGTTGGCTTTACTGCGGATTTTTGATAGGCTTGGTCTTCATGTCAATGTCGGATAGATACTTCAGTGTGTACGGGAATGTCTTCCTCGTTGTTCTTCAGTGGTCGTACCGGAAATGTCCATGCCCGGCCTTTCTTCGACAGAAAATACTTGTTGTAAAACCCAGTTCTTTCCCTTTGTGGCGGTGGCGGCGTAATGCCCACGCCCACAGTTTGTAGAAGATTTGTGCGTCTGCGTTCTTGAATGTTTTGGCGGCTACGCAACCTTTGTAATAGTTGCCCCAACCAGTTATGAAAGGATTTAGAAGTCCGATGAGTTTGTCCTGCTCTAATAGCTTGATTCTACGAATGATGCCTTTAATTTTGGCAAGAAACTCCTTAACATTCTTCTCTGACGGCTTAATAAGCAGCGTACCTTTGTATTTCCTGATATTGAAACCCAGAAAAATCAAATCCTACCTCGATGCGAGTAACCTTCGTCTTTTCTTCTGATAGGGTAAGCCCCTGCTTGAAGAAACTCGCTTACTGCGGGGTTTGATTAGCGATTCCAATGTTTCCCTGTCGGAACAGGTAATAATGAAATCAGTCTGCGTAACGCACAAAGATTTACCATAGGTTGAAAATACCCCTTGTTGATACGTCTTAGCTTGAACTTTTCCGCAAGCATAGCTTGCAGGGCCGTCAGCGCCAGTATTAGCGAGAGTAGGCGATATAATACCGCCCTGCGGCGTTCCTTCCTCGGTGGGGAATAGTTGTCGGTTGAATACAAATCCACTTTCCAGCCATTTGCGAAGCATGACCTTATCCATAGGGATATTGTCGAGCAAACCATTCATGACTGATGTGATCGAAACAACCTTTGATGTCCCTCTCGAGTATCCATTGCTGGAGACACCCCTTTTTGAAAGTACCGTAAAGCATTGTTCTATCGCATCGACTGTACACCTTTCCTTACGGAAACCGTAAGAGTGCCCTGTCGGCGGTAGTTTCTGCCACTGCGTTTAGTGCCATCAGGTATAACGCCTGCATAGCCCTGTCTTTCATCGTGGGTATTCCTAACGGACGGAGTCTGCCGTTACTCTTCTTGATATGTACCCTTCGTAACGGTTGCGGGTTGTAGCTACGCCTTTTCAGGGTTGGCGATTGCACCCCATTTTTGCGTTAGGGGAGTAGTCCAGAGAACTTTATCCACTCCCGCAGTGTCTCTTACCTTTGTTAGAGGTAACTCGCTTGACTGCCAATGCTTTTGGCGTAAAAACGAATGGGTCAGGTGTCCATTGCAAAGGCTTTTTAACCTTGCCCGGACGACCTTCTTTCGAGCCTTTACAATACGTCCTTGTAGCTTCTGGAACCGCAGTTTCGCATCTGACCCAATCAATGTCGGTCCAGTTGTTCCACCGCTCTACGGTCAGCAGGTGCACACGATAAGTTAATCCTCGTTCATTTTGCATTCCTTCTTTTGAAAGTTCTACATAGTTTCTTGTAAAGAGTTACTTTGCAGAAGTCTGCCCTTTCGTGGCGGAGTAACGTTGAAACTCCTATCCGCCCCGTTACAGGACTGGCATTCGCTTTTTCTGCGTTCCCTACCTGCACCCCTATCTGGTCTTCCTTAGCGGTCGGCTTTCACCTGCCCATAGGCAGGAGAGATACGGGCTTACCAAGTTTCTGTGTAAGTAACAAATGAGTGGGGTTAGGTTCTCGTCCATTGCGCCGGCAGTGCTCATCCGTAACCCCACAAATGCAAGGGGTTATCCGACTGCGTTACCTTTTGGTTCAAGCCTATCAGCAACTTTGGCTTGTTCTACATTACGACGCTTATAACAGTTCGCTTGTGCTTCAACCATACCGCCCAGCCTCGCTCCCCAGCTCTTTTGTGCTAAGAGCAGCTGCCGTTCCCTCGGTTCAGGCCTCCTCCTTGCGGAAGGGCTACTTTGTCCGCCAGCTTCGCACCCCGCCTTTGAGCGACGCACGTGACCGTAGGCTACTATTGACGGAACAATAGGTTTAATCTGACTTTAATGACATTTGTTACTTCATTTAATTGTTAAACAATTCACTTACACGACTCTTGTCGCACGTATTGGTTGAAAAGGTGATTACACGAGAGCATGAGTCCGACGGGCGCGGCGGAACGAGAGTCGGCAGTCGCTGCGGTCGGTCGAGAGGCGCTCGTAGCGGCTGTCGGTGGAGACCACGGCGGGAGGTCGTCGGTGTCGCTGAGCGTGCAGGCAGAGCCGATTGTCGCCCACCCGGACGAGATCGGCGCCGAGGCGGATGTCCTCTAAAGAGGCGTGACCCGTGTCGGAGAGTGAGAAGTAGCGATCGAGCAAGCCGCTTTTCTCCTCTGTGCCGACAAGTTCTTCCTCGGTCATTCGCGTCAGGCGGATGCGGTCGTCGTCGTTGATGATCCGCCTCGAACTGGTCGACGGCCTCCATGAACTTGGCCACCTCCTCGCGGCTCTCCACTCCTTCGGCAGGGATCGTTTCCGCGACAAAGCGAGGAGAAGTTACCTGCTGAGCGCCAGCGCATGGCGCCGTCTTGGTGAGAAAGAGGTAGCAGGCATGGTCGAGGAAGGGGCGTTCGTTGAAGTGGCGCTCGGAGGCGCGAGCAAAGGAGAGCTCAGCTCGCCGTCCGAGAGGCGGCCGGCGTAGCGCTCTTGACGAACCAATCTTGCTTGTGCACGATGGTGAAGTCGGGCAGCACCTTGACGGCCTTGTGCCACGCGCGCATGCATCGCCCCCGTATTCTGTCGAGGTGACGGTGAAGAGTTCGGGCAGCTCGACGCGGAAGGCGACGGTGATGTCGGCATCCTTCGAGACGATGCACCCTTGCTCGAGCAGCCAGCAGCGGAACTTGGATTCTAAGGTGGTGACCTCTCGATGTGTTTTCTCATGATCTTTCTCAGGCAATGAAGAAGGTGGCGGACGGAGCGGCGGTTCAGGAGATAGCGTGGTGCATGCGGACGGCGGCACGTTTCATCAGGCCATAGCGACCGAATCGGCGGTTCAGCGCGAACGTTTGCCACACCACGAGCGTGTGGCACCCGTTGCGCTGAGGCCGAGACAGAGGTACTGATCCATGCCGCACATATATGGCAGATGACGACAAGGAGGAATGTCGCTAACAGTCCGCCAGCAAAGAGGAAGAGGTACTGCGCCTTCAGCCCTTTGAACTCCACTCGTCCGCCCCACGCCTTTGTTGATCTCCCACGAAGCCATCAGAGGAAGAAGCTGCGTAAGATGGTGGCGGCTACAATCAGGAAGATACACGCCCCGAACCACGAGGCGGGCGGTCTTGCTGGTGTCTGGGTCACCGGACGCGAACTTTTGATACACCGTGATCCCTCCGATCAGTCCGATGACGGCACCGATGGCGTAGATCAGCTTTCGTCCCTGGTCGAAATAGGAGGTGACCCATTTTCGTGGCCTCGTTGATACCCGATAGCCCGCTGCCCTGCGCGAAGGCGGAGGGGGCGAGGGAGAAGTAATGCGGCGGCAAACAGTCGCCCGATTCGTTGTTTCATGTGGTTCTGGATTTATAGGTTTTCATTCGTGTATGCTATCTGTTACAAGTAAGCCATCCACGCCGTGTCGTCGACGTCATTCGAACGAGGACTTCTTCGGCGCTTCGGAGGGCGAGCGAAGTAGCTCGTCGAGCGCCCGAGCGCGTTCCCGCTCTTTCGACGCATACTCGCGGAGCTTCTCACGAAGTCAGTACCTGGGAGCTTGACGGCCGTCTCTTTGGCTTGATCCAAGTCTTCCGCGGTGAGACGATCCGGCGTTTCCCAGCCGTTTGCAGGCGGCGAAGCTCGCGGGTCGTTACGCTTTCAGTCGAGACTTCAATATCTTCCTTTGAGTGATAAGGATCCGTTTCGTCTTCCAGGGGTAACTCTCTGGTTCTGTCCGCCTGTTCATCTTCGGCGACGGCGTTTCGATAGGCAAAAACTATCCTTCGATCTCCGTCCTCCGCAAACCGATTCCCCGGCTTCCCTTCACGCTTCCCCCAATGGTAAAACCGTACGCGTAGCCCCGACCAAAACCGTCGTCCGAAGCGTCATTCTCGTGTTGCCGGCAGAGGTGTCTTTCCGTGTTGGTTGCTCTGACCGATGCAGGTCGTGCAACAAGATCGCTAAGAGGATCGCCCAAGTGACGAGCAGAAAAAGTGTCATGGCAAGGAGGAATTAAAGGGGTTCTTTCTGTTGCGCTCGATGGCCTCGGAGAGGGAGCGCACGGTGGCGGTCGATGTGATCGGCGAGGATGTTCCCGATGTAGGCCGCGAGAGAAGTCCTGCATCGAGGGGCGTTCAGCACGCGACGCAAACAGTCGATAAGCACCCGATCGCAGGAGAGGTCGTCCGACCTTCCGACGAACGGTGAGCAAAAGAATCGATCTCGATAGGGTCGATAGCGATTCGTCTGCAAACGGTGTTTGAACACTGCTTAAATCGCTTTTCAACGGTGTTTCTTCGGGCGCGATGGGCGGTGCATCGTCGCCCGCCATTTGCTGAATCCGCTCGGCGATCGGTCGCCTACGGCGTTGTTCCTTCGATGGTCATGGGCGGGCGGTTTTCAGGTTACATTTCTCGATGAGCTCCTTCACGAACGGCCTCGATACCGCTACCCCTCGATCAGACTTTTTGTCTCGGTGGCAGGTAGGTGGATCGGAAGGCGAGCCAGCCGTCTGCGGTGAGTTCCTTTTGAAGCGGGCGGAGCGCGGCAGCTGCGTGTCGAACAATCCCAAGCCTTCGCGCTTGATCGCCTCGTTGTCAGAACGCGATGACGTCCGTCCGCACCCGTCGGTCGATCTTGTTCCAAACGAGGTAGATCTCTTTGATACGGCACCTATCGTCCGATACGCTCGAGGTCACGGATGGCCGGCGCGTAGGTCATGGAAGCTACCAGCGATTGGCGGTCGGGCCTCGATCGGCGGAGATGAGATAATCCATGCCGAGGGTGAGCTCGACGAGTCCGGGATCGTCCGCGCGGCCAGGCAGGTCGAAAAAGGATCAGGTCGAGACGTTTCACCCGCACGCTCTGGCCATAAAAGCGGCGGACATCCTCCTCCGCACGTGCAGCGGTGCTTTTGATGACACGGTAAGCCTCCCGGCCGAGGCGCTTCAAAGTGCTTCTTCATCCGTGCCTGCAACGCCGGTTCACCGTTCTGTACGGTTTCGGTTTGTCGCGTTCGCGTAGTCCGAAGAAGGAGTATTGCGGTAGTCGCAATCGACGACGAAGAGGCGCAGCCCTTCGGTGAAACAGGATAGCTGGCCGTGATCTCCGCTAGCGTGCTTTTGCCCATGCCGCCTTTGAGCGACCCAGGCCGATCCGGATCGGGCGGCCGGGCAAGGTGTTCATGGTTTCTTCTTTCATGGGTTTAAGGTCTGAGGTATATAATTAATAGTACGCGCGTGCGGATATATATAGACGCACTTTGTGAGCAGCTGTGTATGTATTCATATACTCACTCATTTATATGCTTATTCACTGAGAAAATCATTTGGAAATATCCTCCTGAAAAAGAAGAAGTTACTTGGTCATATGCATTGGACGGGTAACGGAGCGGAAACGAGCGAAGCGCTTGAGGGTTACTAGAATCTGGCACAAACAAAAGGGCGCTTGTCATTTGAGGGCGCAATGTTACTATGACTATTTGAATTACAGGCGTTTTGATGCGATTCTCTCGCTTTGGCTTTCTGCTTGGGGAAGATTAGGATGAACGGACCAGATGAGCGCACAAGCTCATATCCCCCTCCCTCGTTCTTCTTTTCACGGCTTGGTTTCTAGGCGTCGTTACCATGCGATCTCGGCGTAGTCTGCGCCGTGTGTCTGTAGAGCTGTGACCTCTCCAGTCTCCGAAGAAGGCTTTCCGCGGTATCTAAAACAGTATCCACAGCGGAGACCGCGACTTGATGCGATAGGTGTACTGTCGTCTCGTGGATCTCATGGAGGAATGGCTGGAGGGGATGATGAGATTCTGCATTGTCGGACTCTGAACTGCTTCGGCAGGGGTGCGAAACCGAACTCGCGAGCCGATCTCTGAGGCCTTGAAACTTTGGCCGTCGTCGGTAAACCCAGCCCGTAGACTTTGGCCCCTGCTTGTTCTTCAAGCGGTCGATCTCTGACGCCACTTCGTGGTACAGCTCAAAGAGGGAACATGGGATGGCCCTGACAGACCTTTCCCGCGGTGCTTGTCGAGCAGGGCGTAGCAGATGTTCCGAACCTGCTGCTTTGTCCGCTCTCTTGCGGGATCGGCTTGGGCTTTCCGATGTGGTCGTACGGAACGGACTTCGTTGGCAATGGTCAACCCGTACTTGTGGCTGAGGTTCTTCTGGGCTACTCTGGCCCGCTCGGTTACTGACGAAAGTGGTGTCGTAGACCCTGTCTACCGAGAGACTGGATCCGATTGGCGATGATGTGGATGTGCAGGATTGTCGGTGTCTTTTGTGCGTGACGGCCACCCGCATTGATGGTCGTCCAACCCCATCTGTTTGACAAAGGCAAGGCGAGGCGGTTTAGCGCGCCTGAACGTCATCTGCGGCCTCGTCCTTCGGGGCGATGCCGATTTCGATGCGCAAAAACTTTGTTTTGCAGCGGCTGTTGTAGTCGTTGATCAGCTTCCATCTCCTCGTGGATCTCCTTCGGCGTTTCGCCACACAGGTTGTGGAGGGCGAGGGATCTGGCCGAGTTTGCCTTCGCGAAAAACGTACTCCAGCGCGTTGCTTCCGTGCGAGATAGCCTTACACTTTGCGATCATGGTCTCAATATTTAAACGCTTAAACACCTCATCGGGGACCCGATAGCGGGGGCTGAAGAACCGCTTAAAAGCAATCTTGGGCATAGGTCGCGAGGGCCTTCGTCGGAGTCTACCCAGGAGACGTCTTTGACCTTAATCAGATTAGAAATATGCGTGTAGAGAATAGTGACGTCTGACGGAGGATGGCGAGGGCCTCCTCTCGTTTTCGCCCATCAGGGGCACGGCGACGATGGATCCACCCAGCAACATCTCGCGGCAATAGTCGGAGAATTTCCGCCCCTGCGTTTGCGGCCCTCGAACGGATCCGTTCCTTTCCTCGACGTGCATCTGACCTTTCGATAAAGGCCGTCTTGATTTCGTCTTCTTGTCTTCCTTTTTGGAGGTGTCTTTTCATGTGGATAAGTCTTTTTCTGCGGTGCTTATTCTATGGTTTAGGCCGATGAGAACGGATGTGATTACGGCTCTCCTCCGTCCGCTAAGGGCGGGGAGCAGCGCAGTTTGTGGGAACAAACTGACGTCTTGCATTGCCGTCGTCACGCCCGGTACAAGCTCTACAGTGATTCATGTGGATCACCGCATGCTGTGCGTTCAGATGGTTGTTGCATGCTTAACATGCACATCATTCGTGGACTCTTCGACGAATCCGCGTGCTCAGATTACAGCTTGCGCCACTCCTCGATCCCCTCAGCGTAGTCTTCCAAAATGGGTACGTACGATGCGCTCCACAAAGCTCGAGAGGTTGGCGCCTCGATCTCCCAATCGACGGACAACGAAGTCGGCGCGCCCTGTGTCGCCCGACTCAAATAGACTCGCCCGGATGCTCGATCAGTCTGGCGGGGATGAGGAAAGTCTGCTATAAGTCTCCAGCGTCCTCGTCTCATTTTTGGCGCTGATGCGTTTCCGGTGTGAGTGCACCTCGGTATGCACGGCTTTGCTCGGATGGCTCTGCCACCTGTGGACGCGTTTCTCCCAAATAGACGTCGAGAAACGCACGGACCGCTTTTATTGGTGTCTTTCTCTTTCATGGTTGCTATCTCCTTTTTAGTTTGATTGTGTGGGTTGGTTTGGTTGTGATTGAGCTTGTCCTGCGTTGTTCTCTAGTAGGCGACGGATGCGGTTGACATGGAATTCGTTGAGATCCTTGCATCCTTGGTAGTGTGACGGCCATGTCTTCCACTAGAAACCCAGCTTCGATGAGACGCGCCCAAGGTTCGCCTTCCAGCGTCGTCGTTATCAAGGAACGCACGGAGGACCGTGATGATGTCGCCTCGCGCAAGTAACGGATGCACCGCCCGACATTAGCCACGGAGTTCATTACAAGGCAATGGCTACCGACCTTTCTTTCATTGAAAGGAAGGAGAGGAAGTCCATGAAGCCTTCGAAGAGGCAGACTGGCAGTCGCCCGTCGGAAAAAGATTGGTGTAATGTCCTCGGAGCCAGCGTTCCTTTGAATAACCCAGCGCCCTGAGCCTGCAGCCGCCTCGAGGCATTGGCAAAGCTCGATGACTTCGTACTCCCGTCCCCTCACTTCGTAGCGGACGCATCGGAGGAAGGGCCAGGCCCGACCGAGGTCGATGCACCGCTCTTTTGTCAGGTAGTCTTGTAAATGTGGCGGAAGGTCATCCGATATGCCGATCAATTTTCTTCCTCGTCCTGTTCTCTCTCGGGGGTATGATGGTGGGGTTCCGTCCGCGGGTAATCGCTCGTCGTGCGACCGAAAATCATCTGCCCCAAAACGGCGGATGGCCTCCGGTAGGCTGCACCCCTCGAGTCGCATATAGAGGTCGATGATGCTTCCTCCGCAGCCTTCGGCGTAGTCAATCCACAGGTTCTTCTCGGTGTCTACCTTGAAGCTCGGGTGGCGTTCATCCCGCAATGGTGAGACGGTACATTGCATGAGGCCGCCAGCCATCGGACAGGAGTGAGTGCCTTTACTTTCCAAGTATGCCGTGATGGGATACCGCTTGATGGCTGATAGGTCTTCTTTTCTCATGGTTCAGAGGTATAAGGATGGGGAAATGAAATAGCGCGGTGTTCTTTAGTTTGTGTCGTTGATTTGCGATAAAATACTTTGGTGATTTATCTTATTCCAATGAAATAAGATCAATTACACTTGTTGTTTATCGTGATTCGAGATGATTCTTAATCGAACACTTCAGTGATTCTTTTTATTTCATATGCATTGTAATGATTGCTTGTGATGATTCTTCTTATTTCAAATGAAATGGAATCGAACACCGCAGTGATCTTTCTTATTCCATTGTTTCTCCGATCAAACATCCGAACTTTTTAGCCTCCATCTTACTACATACTACAAACCGTAGTAAACTTCTGTTTCTTCAATAGTATTCGGATAAATTGAAGCCACTACACAGGTGGCTACATGCTACTACAGGATTGGAGGGAGGGGATCCTAATGGTCTATTGAAGTTGCTGCGCTCTTCCGTCCAGGTCTGATTACTCAGACCGGTTTAGGTTACTTCGATCTGCTTGTTTTCATAATGGATTACGGTGTGTTCTCGGGGGTGAAGGTGTGATGAGCATCCCGGCATCCAAGCATGCAGCGTTGTCCGGCATAATGTTGCATCTGTTTTGCAGGCTGATTTCTCAGAGAAGTACGGCTTTACAGGGAAGTGATTCAGCTCCTTCGATAAGACAAAATGGCAGTGAAAGAAGGGGAAGGGGGATGATCTCGAGGGCTGCTATCTGCTTTCCGTTGCGGCTGTTTTCCGAATAAGCGAAAGTCGCCCTTTGCTGCGCTCGGTTGTATCCTCGCTGTTCCATTTGCATCCCTACTGTCTCACGATTGCATTGACGGCATTTGGCGTGCGATTTAAGTTTGCCGCCCAACAGTAGCACCTCCTAACCAACCATCTAATACCTGAAAACCATGAAGTATTTGATCATTACGGAGGTCGATTGGCGGAGTCTGCGCGACGAAGTACTGAGGCCTCGCCTCATGTTGCCTGAAGGCTTTCGGAGAAGAGTCCAAACCTACGGACTGGCCGCATAACGAAGACGTCTCGCCGACCGCTCGGCATCAGCAAACGCGCCCTGCAACACTACCGCGACCTGACGTGCTACCCTTCCGCAGATCGGGCACAAGTGTTATACAAGCGTGAGGACGTGGAGCGGCTGCTCTGCATGAAGTCTGACAAAAACGACAAACACAACAAAGCGATGATGGGAAGCGATTCAAGATTTGAGTATGGAGGTGGGCGAGATGCAAGTGATTGTCTCTGCCTTGCGACACGTCAAGGAAAGGATCAGGATGTGTCCGAGACGCACCAGTCGCTATTTTATGGCATGAACACTTCCTTACGAGTAAGGAAGTTTGCGAACAGCTCTGACATCAGTCCTCGCACTTTGCAGGACTACTGCGACCGAAAAATCATCCCTCACACAGTTTGCTGTAAGATCCTCTACAAGGCATCAGATCCTCGAAAGGATCTTGGGAGAAATTTACAGAGGAGGCGGGAAGGCAATCACACATTTGTGATTGAAAACGGCACCTTGGGAGCAGAGGAGAATCTGCACAAGTGCCATTTTTATAAAGCCTCATTTAATACAAAACGAAATAACTCTATCGTATTTAGAAAAATCAATGAGAGAAAAGGAGTAGTTCTCTGTATTAAGAGAGCATGTAGTTCAGAGAAATAAAAGCAAGGGGGATAGCAAATGTTTCTTGCGTAATCCTTCTTTTATAATACATGTAAGACTGATTTATATGTAAGACTGAGCTATTCAGCATTACCTCGGAAAATCTGTGGTGAGGTTTAGCCTTTTACGATTATAAATTTTATGTGATGATTATATTTGAAATCTTTTCCTCATGATACCTCCAACATCACAGATACCAAGATTATTAGAACCACCCACATATATTGAAGTGAAGGTAGTGATTTGTATCTTCATCTAATAAATACTTACTGGTATTTCTTCATAAGGAACCAACTCGAATATAAATCCATTATCAGCAGCTTGCTGTTCATTCATAATGTATGTTGTCGTTAGGCTTTTCTAGCCATCTGCAAAAGCAAGAATGACCTTCATAAGGGACGATAGAATTGTTTACTATACCCATTCAGTGATCACGACGTTTATCAATGCTGATTTCTTTTGATTAATTTGTCTCCATCGGAATTTGCAGTGTATGATTTGGCCCAATAACCAATCTCCTTCAAAAAGATACTTCTCTATAATTTAGATCTGTGATAAAAATGAAGGTTTCAATCAGGATAACTCTCCAGATGGTTTATATATCATCTTTTAACCTCTTCCGATTTCACGAATGTATTTACTCTATATCAGGAAGTTCACTCTTGTTTTATCTTGTTGAAATTCCAAGATTCTCCATTCCATTTTTATAGTAGTTGATCGTCTGACCTACAGAAATGGCAACACATCCCGCCGCACCCATTGGGACAGCTCGTAATTATAAGGATATCCTTGTGCTCCATTGTGTTTTTATAATAGGAGATGTGATAACATTCCCTCTATATCCGTTCTACGTAGATAATCGAGCAATTGCTGCTTATGTGGAGGGAGAGTTACCAATTGTCATCTCTAAGATTTCTGCAATTTCAGGTGGAAATGGGCGATTTATTGAGGCACGACTTGCTCTATTTAAGGTATTGCTCTCCCTTTGACGGCAATTTGATCTTGATTCAAAAGAGACAGTCCATTATGTAGTCTCTCCAAATCGATAAGGCCTCGGAGTTTAGCATCTCCTTAGACATGCAATCCTTATCTGAATAAGCAAGAATCCTTGAACTGCTTCTCTTGATAGGATTGATCAAAAACGAATCCACCATCTTTACGATTAAAGACATATAGATCAATGCTGTCTAATGCCTTTATTGCATACATTTCTAGATATAGATGTCTCTTCTTTTCCAGATCTTAGTCATTCTTCCCAGCCTTATCAAAGAAGGCTGTCGCAATTTTCTCTGCTTCTTCTAAAGAAAAACGTCGTCACCAGTCTCTTCTTTAGAGACCTCTTCATATCCATTTTTACACAATCCTCCCTCTTCAGAAATTCATCATCCTTGCAAGAAATGACCGAAAGTAAAACAAATAGGAGGCCAAACACATAGATTGTCCTCTCTGCCTCATAATCAAATTATCTAAAATTAAATACTCACCTTATGTTCTATCCATTTTGCTATTCAACAATAATGTTGCTTTGTATATCTGTATAACACGATCCTTTTGATCTCTACTCTATAAATTGGACGTCTATCTTGATCATCATCGCAGATAAGTCTGTGATAAGGAAAAAGAGAAGACCGTGCAGACTTTATAGAAGCCACATCTGCGATGGGGATTTTAGAAAAATATTCCACATATATTGTGTCAGACAAAACCGTTTATTGATATGTCTGGGGGTATGTGAAATGTATCCCATCATAATTGTCATCATTGATAATAACGCTATTTATTTTATTATACCTATCTCGTCCTTATAAATATTGTCGTATCGCACCTTTCGAATAGCAAATTCATTATTAGATAAAATCGAAAAAGGCATCAATCTTTTCATAACAAGACGAGAAATCTAATAATATCACAATTGTGACGATTAGGGCTATCGATAAATTCTCACATATTCTACACATGATAATATCTCCTCTATATCATCCTTCTATTTTAAAAACTGCTCGCAAAAGTAATAGTGACTTATTTGAATCACACGCCCTTAATAATGGGGATTTTTGATTGAGATAGCAAAAAGTAGTGATTTATTATTATGTGTCAGGGTCTCAATACTTATAGCAATGACATTTTGTTGGCAATCACAGATACTTTATTATAGTATTATCTGCATATATATTGCATGATTTTTTACACTCTATTTAGAACGACATTATCAGTCCGTTCTGTTATAGATGGATGTCAGAATCTTATGGCACATACCTTTTGATATGAATTAATCACGGCTCAATGTATCATCCTCAAGCCAAAACGAATGAGAGATTATATGCTTATGCAGTTACTCACTTATGCGAGTTACTCACTTATGCAGTTACTCACTTACGCAGTTACTCACTTATGCAGTTACTCACTTATGCAGTTACTCACTTATGCAGTTACTCACTTATGCAGTTACTCACTTGTGCAGTTACTCACTTGTGCAGTTACTCACTCTGTGCAGTTACTCACTCATGCAGTTACTCACTCATGCAGTTACTTTCACTCATGCAGTTACTCACTTATACAGTTACATGTGAGTAAGTGAGTAACCACACAAATAAACAGCTGCACAAACACAGCTATATATAAAGGCTTTCGGGGCTTCCCGGCGTGGCTCCCTGATTGAAAACAAACGTTTTTACCCACGAAAAGCGCTGCCCTAATTTTGCCGCCGAATTGAAAGACTTTGGGGAGCCGAACCTTCTTCTCAGACACACGGCTCAAAGGCCGGGCAAGGTGTGTTTTTGTGTTACAAAACCGTTTTGTGCTACAAAACGCCTTGCCCCCCGGAGCCTCTCTCCGCATGCGGTTCGGCCCAAAGTCGCCACCTGATCTTATATGAAAACCAACCCCCATGAATCGACCGAAGAAAACACCCGTTCTGCTCCCCCAAAATGGGACGCCTTCCACTTCCGCCTGCCCGACAGCCGCGACCAGCTTCGGCTGATCGAACTCTTCAACGCTCCGGCGCCCGCACGAAAAACGGAGTACATCCGTGCGCGCATCTTAGATGAGCATTTCCGCGTCGTGACCGTCGACAGAGTCGCGAGGACTTCGTCCGCAGGCTAACCGAATTCACCGCCGCGCTGAACAAGATCGGCGTGCTGTACAATCCGCCGTTCGTGCCATCAACACGCATCACTCCCGAAAGCGGCCGTCGTTATGCTCCGCAAGTTGGAGGGGATACGCGGCCGACATCCACTCGGTTGCAGGAGCGGGTCGTCGACTTAACTGAAAAGCCTCCGGCAGGAGATTGACCGATGATTGCGAAGATTTCGCCGCCCTCCAAAGACCTGATGAAAAACGCTCACGTACAACTTCCGGAAAGTCGATCGGGATCAGGCCGACATTCTCCTGTCCGGGCAGCTTTCGGCAGACGGAAGGCTGACGGCCGAACGTGTTTTCCGGGAGATGACGGCCTACATCCCAAGTGGCGCGCGGACGAAAAACATCGTCTTTTCACGCTTCGATCAACCCTCGCCCCGATGAGCCACTCTCCGACGACCGCCTCCGAACGATCGCACACGAATACCTATGTCGTCTCGGTTACGGCGATCAGCCCTTCATCGTGTTCAAGCACCGAGACATCGCGCGGGAACACATTCACCTCGTCTCGACACGGGTCAGGCACGACGGCAGCAAGATTCGGGACACGATGGAGCACGTCCGAAGTACCCGCATCATGCGGAGTTTGGAAGCGAAGTTCGGCCTCCTCCCCAGTGGCCACAGCCAAAAGAAGGAAGACGTTTCTGCCCAACCGTCAGCCGTCGACATTGATGTGGGGGACATCAAGCGGCAGGTAGCGGCCGCTGTGCAATACGTGCTCGGGCGGTATGCGTTCCAGTCCGTCGGGGAGATGAATCTGCTGCTTGCGCGTTTCTGCGTGACGGCCGAGGAGGTCAAAACGGAGCGGAAGGGTAGGCCCTTCTGACGGATCGTCTACGCAGCAACCGATGCCGAAGAGCACAAGATCTGCACGCCGATCAAGGCCTCCGAGATCGGTCGGCAGGTCAGTTACGCGGCGCTTCGTCGCCACTTTGAGCAGTCGAAAGGCGTTGTCCGAGAGCGGTCTGTGGTGATCCGCCGTGCGATTGCCGACGTGATGCAGACGTCGCCCGACCGTGCGGAGTTCATCGACCGCATGCGTGGGCACGGCATCGAAGCCGTGACCCGAATCAACGCTGCCGGACGCCTGTACGGCATCACCTTCATTGACGATGCAAACGGCATCGCGGTCAATGGTTCGCGCCTCGGAAAGGGCTTTGCGGCGAATGTGTTCACTGCCTATTTCGCAGGCGGAGCGAATCCGTTCATAGATGAAGGCTGGCCAAAAGAGAAAGAAGAACGAGCGGCTGCGGTGGAGGAACTGACAGAAAGTCCGAACGACATGCTCCCGACGGAGATCGATCTCAGTTTGCAGGTACAGGCGCCGACCTCCGAGAATTGGCCTTCCAACGTCGGCTAAGAAACCGCGCCCGCGTGCGTTTACGCCGAAAAACCGCGGTAGCAAGCCTGAACCCCGGAAGATTCTGCCCTTCGACGGTCGTCGGAGTACTGAACCCCTGAGGGTTTTTACCTTCGACGCTCGTCGGAGCACTGAACCCCGAGGGTTTTGCCTTCGACGCTCGTCGGAGCACTGAACCCCGAGGGTTTTGCCCTTCGACGGTCGTCGGAGCACTGAACCCCGAGGGTTTTCACCTTCGACGCCTCGTCGGAGCACTGAACCCCTGAGGGTTTTACCTTCGACGCCTCGTCGGAGCACTATACCTCCAGAGTTTAGCCTTCCTTTTAAGAAGGAGATCATCCACAAAACACTTAGAATCAATAGAAAGCCAAACAAATTCACACCCAACATCCCATGCAAAACGAAGATGATTTGAGAGGTCTCGCCAAGACGATGGACCCTCATGCGAGCGATCGCAATCCTTTTTCACCGCCATGCACGCGTACTGGTTCTGCTACGCGGCATTCCGCGACCGACAGCTCACGCTTGCGGTCGTCGACACCATCCTGCTAAACTTCGACCGTTCCACCGGGCTGTTCGCCCTCGCCGCCATGGACGAAGCTCTTTGCTACTGTCTTTTGTCACCTCCTGCCTCGGCACGAAGGGCGTCCGGACGGAGCGGATCACCTGGCCGCGCATCGGGGCAGTCGCCGCCGTGGGCACCCCTGCTGTCTCTTTTCTGAACGGCTGGACGCTCCGCCTGCCGATCGGAACGGACGCGTGCGCCGGGCTGTATCTCACGACCTCGCCGCGGATTCATCTGCCCCTGCTCATGGCCGGCTCGTGGGCGAGTCGTCTGCTGAAGAACAACCTCGCGGACGACGTCTTCAATGTGGAGAACGAAAGTTTCATGCAGGGAGACCCGCCTGATGACGAACGAGTACTCCGTCAACCTCCTGACGCGTTTCTATTATCGGAAGAAATGGCAGTCCGGATGGATCAATGTCGTCAATCCGTTTCGCGCCACGATGGTGCCTCGGCACACCCGGCTCCGGGCAAGTCGTACGCCATCATAAACAACTACATCAAGCAGCAGATCGAGAAGTCATTCGCGATGTATATCTACGATTATAAATTCCCTGACCTGTCCGAAATCGCCTACAATCATCTGCGCCAGCATCTCGATGCGTACCCCGTCAAGCCGCAGTTTTTCGTCATCAACTTCGACGATCCACGCCGCTCGCACCGTTGCAATCCGATCCATCCTGACTTTATGACAGACATCTCCGACGCCTATGAAGCAGCCTACACCATCATGCTCAATTTGAACAAAAGTTGGGTGCAAAAGCAAGGCGATTTCTTCGTCGAGTCGCCGATTATCCTGTTGGCAGCCATCATCTGGTTCCTGGAGAATTTACGAGGGCGGACGCTATTGTACTTTCCCACATGCGGTCGAATTTCTGAACCGTCCCTACGCGCAGATTTTTCCCAATCCTGACGGCTTACGACGAACTCGCCAACTACCTTCGCCCTTCATGGACGCGTGGGATGGCAATGCGCAGGATCAATTGCAAGTGCGCCCGTAAGGGCATATAATAAACTATAGCTTTGGCAAGCTATTAGGTTCGTGTTCTTTGAAATAATAACCTATCACTAGCCGACTTATCCATTCAACGAAAGACGATGGGGAGTGTAGCATGTCGGAAAAAGCCACGAGTGGACGAACTGTCAAGTCTTGACCCCGTGGCGAGGTGAAAAAGATAGATATGAGGATAAAGCCTATACTGGTTGAACGATAGTCCGAGCGGCTCTGATGGTTAAGCCTTTAACGGAAGACAGTTACAGACGTTATGCTGTGATACCCAACTTCTCCCTGGAGGTCGATTGGGCAAAAAGAACTTATCACAGAGCAACTACATACATAGTAAAGGACGAAAGTCGTATCCGACAATCTATCATGCCAATAGTTATTATATGCTTTAACGGGGATTGCCTATGGGGAAACCCATATGGCAACAGAGCTTCCGTAAGTAGTCTGAGCAAGGGAAAGCCTTGTACATGGCGAAGGGAAGCAGCTTTATCGTTTAATGTCCTATCTCGGAAAATGTAGAGACATGAAAAAGAAATCAGAGAAGATATTAAACAGTCTGACGCAACATAGTTCCGACTTGGAATACAAGTTCGAACGTTTGTATCGGATACTGTTTAATGATGAGATGTACTACATAGCCTACCAGCACATATATGCCAAACAAGGCAATATGACAAAGGGAGTTGACGGGAAAACCGTTGACGGCTTCAGTGTGTCCCATATTGAGCAGTTGATTGATACGCTTAAAAATGAGACGTATCAGCCGAAACCCTCACAGCGAGTTTATATCCCGAAGAAAAATGGGAAGAAGAGACCGCTGGGTATTCCCTCATTGATGGACAAACTTCTTCAGGAGGTTGTCAGAATGATCTTAGAAGCTATTTACGAGGGCAGTTTGAATACACTTCGCATGGTTTCAGACCACAACGAAGTCCGCAAACTGCACTTTCAAGCATTCAACGGTCATTCAACGGTACGAAGTGGTTTATTGAAGGAGACATCAAAGGCTTCTTCGATCACATCAACCACGAAATACTGATAGCCATTCTGTCAGAAAAGAATCTCTGATGAGAGATTCCTTCGACTCATCAGAAAGTTCTGAATGCAGGATATATGGAAGATCAGGTATTCCACAAATCATACAGTGGAACTCCACAAGGTGGTATCATCAGCTCCCATATTGGCTAACATCTACCTTGACAAGTTTGATAAGTATATCAAAGCCTACATCAAGCACTTCAATAAGGGGAAAAAGACGTAAGGAAAAATCCGATTGTAAAACGTTTGGGGCAACATGTAAAGCCAAGTTAGTTGCGGAATTACGAAACACAGTTGATAAAACAACACGTCAGCTGTTGTTAGCTAAAAATCAGAGGAATTGTCAAAGAAAGACTGAACTATCCAGCCGCCGATGAAATGGATGATAGTATCAAACGACTGAAATACATAAGATACGCGGATGATTTTCTGATTGGAGTAATTGGCAGTAAACAAGATTGCATTCAAATCAAAGAGGACATAAAGCAATTTATGGCTGACAAATTGAAATTGGAACTATCTGATGAAAAAAACGCTGATTACCCATGCAAGAAAACATGCCAAATTTCTTGGATATGATGTCATTGTGCGAAAGTCCAATGATGCACGCAGAGACAAAGACATGGTCATTTGACAAGGTCATTAGACCACAAGATTGTCTTATATGTAACAACTGAGACGATGAGAAAGAAACTTCTTGAATATGATGCTGTAAAGATTGTCAGGCAAAATGGGAAAGAGGTTTGGAAGCCAAAAGGTCGTTCATATATGAGATGTCTTGATGATTTGGAGATTATAAGCCAATATAACGCTGAAATCATGGGGTTCTATAACTACTACTCGATAGCGAACAACAGCCCGGTTATTGACTCGTTCTATCATATTATGGAGTATAGTATGCTACAAGACATACGCCGCCAAATACACTACTTCAAAAAGAAAATTATTGCGAAGTACAAGAAGAACAGCGTGTTCTCCATACCATACACAAATAAAAAGGGATATGAGGTCAGGCGTGAGTTTTTACGACAAAGGTTTTCAAACGCAAGGAACTACCGAATCGCTATTTGAATGACAGACTACCTAACACAGTCGCTTTCATAACTGGGTGGCAGAAATGGGCTTATTGCAAGATTAAGTTGCACGAGTATGTGAAAAACTGCGAGCAACAGATCATCTTAAGAATGCACCATGTCCGTAAACTCAAAGACTTGAAAGGTAAAAAGCGATTGGGAAATCAAAATGATTTCTCGTAACCGTAAAACGATTAGCAATATGTTCTGCATGTCATCACAAAATACATTCGGGGAGAAAGTCAGACTGAATGATAAGGTGGAGAGCCGTGTACGGGGAGACTTGTATGCACGGTTCGGAGGCGAGTGCTTGGAAACCTACCATTGCAACAAATGGCAAGGCGCCGGGTGCTTAGCCTATGGGCAAATAGCATCGGCCAAAATCCCGCTTTCGCGCATGATTTCGCCCGCGCTTTATTGGGTGATGACGGGTAACGATTTCACGCTCGACATCAACAATCCCGTGTCGCCGAAGATCTTAGTCGTGGGCAACAATCCCGACCGACAGAATATTTACTCGGCCGCCCTCGGGCTATACAACAGCCGCATTGTGAAGCTGATCAATAAGAAAAAAAGCAGCTCAGAAGTTCAGTCATCATCGACGAGCTACCGACGATCTACTTCCGCGGACTCGACAACCTGATTGCCACGGCACGCAGCAACAAGGTGGCTGTCTGCCCTCGGTTTTCAGGACTTCTCGCAGCTCACGCGCGACTACGGTGAAAAGGAAAGTCGCGTGATTCAGAACACGGTCGAGAATGTGTTCTCAGGGCAGGGTTATGGGGCGAAAACCGCCAAAAACGCTGTCCGAAAGGTTCGGCAAAGTCCTGCAAAAACGACAGTCCGTCTCCATCAATCGGCAGGACGTCTCGACCTCCATCAATACGCAAATGGACAGCCTGATCCCCGCAAGCAAGATCTCCAACCTGACGCAAGGGCATGTTTGTCGGTGCCGTCTCCGACAACTCTCGACGAGCGCATCGAGCAGAAGATCTTCCACGCGGAGATCGTAGTCGATACCGCCAAAGTGTCAGCCGAGATGAAGTCCTATCGCCCGATCCCCGTCATCGCCGACTTCCGCGACGCCTCAGGAGGAGACACGATGAAAGCCTCCATCGACGCGAACTATCGCCAAATCAAGCAGGGAGATCCTCTCGCTCGTGGACTCCGAAATCGCCCGCATTAAAAGCCGACCCGAAGCTGAAGGGGGCTGATGAAGGGGTGAGGTGGAGTGCAGGACATGCACAGCAGCTTCCGTTTTGTCTTTTTGGTAGACTGTTACTTTCGCGTCTTCTTTTCGAAAAACGAGATACAAATGGAAGTGATGACTTGTAGATATATAGGATTGATAGGAGTGTTCATCAGTGTGTTTTTCTTCAGTTCGTGTGATAGCCATCGTGCGAATCGTGAGATGAAACAGGCTGAGGAAATGATGGCGCAAAACCCCCGACAGTGCGCGGGCGATGCTGGAAAACATAGGTTCTCACCATCTTATGAATGAAAAAGTCGTATGCCCATTGGTGCATGTTGTTTGGGGCAGGTGCGTGATGAGCAGCAGAAGGCGGCGCTGCGAACAACCCAATTTCTACGCGTCAATGGCTCAAAGCGCAGGGCCTATTACGATCGCAAAGGGACGCCGCGGGAGCCGGGCCGAGATCCGGCTCTACACCGGGCGCTCTCAAAAGAGATGATGAGCGATTACTGCTGCGGTTAATACGTATAAGGACGGACTTTTATTCGTTGCTAAGACCGACGATTATTCTCTGGCAGGCTATTTATCGAGCTGTTTGGCTGATCTGTATTTAGAAAAGGACTATATGACCGTGCGTTCGAAAAATATAACGAGGCCGCGGGGATTTCATGCCCGATCTGGGAACATACGCAGTCAGGCGTTGGCGCTGAGAGATGCTGTGTATTGCTATTTTGGAAGAGGGCCGAACGACCGAAGCGCTCTCCGTACTCCAAAAGGCGGATTCCATCGCCGGCTTGGCCCGATGATTCTATCGTCATTCGTGCCACTATCCGCCGATTTTTGGAGTCGTTTATCGTGAAATGGGAAGGCTGGATGAAGCCAGAAACATCTCTTAGTACCCATCTGGACGACAATGATCCTTGGCCTACTTATTTTGCTTTGGCTGATGTTTGCATTCGAAAAGGAATATACTAAAGCACGGGAATACGTGGAAAAAGCAATTTCAGAAAATACTAAGGGAGGTTTTTCAGTTTGCATTTTTGATTGAAAAGGCGGATGGCAACTATCGTAAGGCGATTGATTATTTAGAACAGTATATAGACTACTTAGATTCCACCTATGCGGAACAAAATAGGAGCCATATTGTATGAGGTGGAGCAACGATATGATAAGTCGCAGCTGGAGGCGAAAAAAGCATCCGCCTGCAGGTGGCGATACTGTATCGCACGCTCGCGATTATCATTCTTTCGGTATGTCGCAGCCATAGGGATTTTGCTATTTCGACGTGTCCAAAAACTCCCGGCTTGACGAGGCAACAGGAGGCGCTGCAGCAAAAGAGATGAGATACGCTTCCTTACGATAGAATTGAACAAGATGAAAAGCGCATTAAATGAGCGGCAGGATTCGGAGGTCAATGCATACAAGGTGCAGAGGGAAAAGATCATATCGTTAGAAAAGGCCCTGGCGGAAAAGAAGGAGCTGATTCTCAATCTTCGACTGTCGGAAAAAGGTTGTTCGTGTGATACGACAAGGTGCGGCGGCAAAGGTTTTCGCTGTCGGCAAGAGATTGGACAGCTTTAGAAGGAGACATCAAATCGCTCTATCCCCAAGCATACGCTTTTTACAGGGAAGATCAAAACGCAAAAGTCGAGTGCCCTTTGGAAACTTTGCCTACTCTCTTTTTCAATTCTGACACACTAAAGTCGAGGCCTTCCTACTTGGATTGACAGACGACATTGCAGCGCGTCAATGCCGCTATCGCCTCCGTAAAGAACTGCCAGGAGTAGACGGTTCACAATCACTGGCCGTCTTTCTGCGGAGCTTAGGCTGATTACATCTATCCACCAGAAACGCTCCCTCACTCAGGAAAGTCCTGATAACACCTGATTGCCTCTCAACACAAACAGCATGAAATCAAAGCACCAAAGACATGTCTATGTAACGCGAATAGTCGATAATGAACTGATATTCACCGATGGTTTGTAACGTCATCATTATCAATTTTTCCGCTACATTCCGTAGCCAAGATCACCAGCATAAGCGTTTAAAGCATCATCACACCCCATATTGAGCGTAACTCACTCATACATAGTGATATCTTATTGTGTATATAACGTCGCTTGTAACGCTTTTCTTTGTAATTCGCTGATATTCAACACGGGGATGTAACGCTTTTTTCTCTGGATTTTTCTTGACTTTCGATCCTCTTGTCTCACTTTTGCGGGGAGAAAATTAAGTCAGGATAATGAAATGAAGAGTTTTAAAAAGATCAAAGGCCATCGTGCTTGTCTCCCTTTTATTAATGACGACAGGTGCCTGTTTTTGGAAAAAGTATCACGTTAGTAAGTAAGAGTAAGAATATTACTTACCTGCGTTCGTTGGAATTCATTGCAACTATTAATGCCGATTACAATGAACAAAGCAAGAAGTTGACAATCGACTTCATGAAGATTTTGAGGACGTGATTGTCTCTATAGAGAATGAACAAGGAACGAAAGTTTATAGTAGATTCTTTCGAGCGACTCCGCGTTCAACTATGTCCTTTTTCTATTCAGTCAATCTCATCGAGGAACATATAACCCTGATTATTACCCTGTTAGAAGCGCATCAGTGGAAGGTAGCTTCACGGTGGACGATTAAAATATCTTGCGAATAGATCGGTAAATTGCATTTCTTAGAGGATTAAAGCATTTATATTATACACAGTAAAATGAACAGATTATTTTTGCGCTTGTAGCCATCTGCGCTACATTCATGTTGTTTTCATGCAACAGCGAAGAGAATTCGATGACTAGTTTCTCTAAAGGCAACAACGATGCAGATGTATCATCCGCCTCAGTACTTTGCCCGTGTTTTGGCTCTCTCATTAAAGGATGAAGCTCTACGTGACTTCATTAAAGAAGAGGCCGCTAAGCAAAAAGATGGCGATTACGACATCTTCGATTGCAGAGGTAATAGATCGAAATATTGGATCTAATGGCACACTGCGTTCAGGTATGACAGATGAAAACGCAACTTTACGAGATCATTTGAAACAGAATGACTTGAGTGATTCACGGACGTCTTCTATAACATTACAGTCTGTGTTGAAGGAGATCGAGACGAACTATCCATCCTTACAGATCGCGGTGCCCAATATGGAAAAACGCCTCGTGGAAAGAGGTTGTCTCTAGTAGCAGTCCTTTTTGTAGCCTTCTTACCCAGGACTATCAAAGAGGAGATGATGTTGTTGCGTATGATCAAAAAGGAAAAGGAACACCTCTTGGATGGACGAGGAGGAGCCAAAAACACCTGTTATTGTCATTAGCGAAAGCGAACAGTATAACAGCGATACCGGCATCCAGCCCAAATCCTTCCAAATACAAAGGGAATGAGCAGTTATTACAAAAACAATATATATACATATTTAACAGAAGGGTATAGAAGGTGATAAGCCAAAAACATTTTCCTCATTACGTTCACTGCGTCAATATCCTTATCACACTATCAGAAGGCCAAATTTGCAAGTCAAAGTGCAATGCGTAGATATGAGCCATGGACAAAGGGGCGTCCCGAGGTCTGTGTCCTCATCACGAATAACACAGAACATATCGAAAAATGAGTTTGACGATAAAGGTTGGTGGGATGGAAATATAAACTACTTGGATTACGGTTTTTCAATACCTGAATACGGGCTATTGAACATGGAAATCGTCCTATCGCCTTCTTTTTGGTATGAGAAGGATGCTCGAAATTGATTTTAGCAAAATCTTAGGAAGAGAGAGCCGGTAGTGTAAATATCCCCATCTATTCTCCTCAGAAACAGGAACTATAAATTCGGCTTAATTGTAAGCCTTAGTTTATTAAGACTTTTTGAAGATCACAATGACTACATTGGATGTAATGTTTATCCAAACAGGGCTTCGATGGTCAACTCGTTGCGTTAGAGCATCCTGTACATGCGAATGATTTCTTTTGGGTTTATTGATTTACACGTCACATAGCGTAAATTGCACATAACAAGAAGATGAAATTAACAAGAGTCTTATCCACAACGGTGGCCATCGCAGCAATGGTCGTGTGGAGTGATGCCTCAAAAGCGCAGTTTAATTTCGGCGCCCGCGTCAGGTGGGCCATCTCGGATTTGGGACAGGAGAACTCGGAGGAATATCTGGCTGGGCCATCGGCTAGCCTGATGGCGGAATATTACCTGCCCTCGTCCTTCGGGTTTCGCCTTGGCGTAGGTTATGTGCGGAAGGCTCGGGCTGATCTACGGGCAACTTGGGCCCAAGAAGATTGGGTGGTTTCAGGCCCTATGCCGAACGCTCCCGTCTACATGATGCCGGGTTGGATTACCCTCGACATCCCGCTGCAAGTGCGCCTACAAACGATCGATTGATGAGAAGGCACGCCTCAGCGTTGGCCTCAGCGGATATTTGGGCTATGGCCTCGGCGGCGATATGAACCTAGTCTATCCTGACGAGTTTCTCCAGAGCGACGTCTTCAGCGGCACCATGCAGGATCCGCCCGGGCGGAGCATCAAGGGCGTTTAATCGCACAGATTTCGGCGCCCTGATTGACGTGGAATTCGATCTATCGGCACTTCGCTGTGAGTTTAGACCACCGGCTCGGACTGCGCAACGTGCACGACCACTTGCCGGTCTATCCGAATGCCACGAGATGCCACGGCGCGCAACTACACGCTCAACATCTCCGTCGGCTATAATTTTAAGTAAACTCACTTGTAGCCCATTTCTGAGTTCGGAATGGAGTCCAACCTTGCGGGATAGGTCTTTCCTGTGATTCGGAAATGGGCTACACTAATATTGAGTACGAAGGGCGACCGCTTGCAATGACATAATGTCTTAATCAGCCAACTGTATTCCCTCTTTCTCCCGCCTTCTCCTCCCAACCCATACTGAGGTCATTCCATCAGCCATCCCGGATCAGGGGTGGCTATTTTCGTATCTATTTCATCTTAAAATCTGAGTACTACTATGGAGAAAATTCGGATCGCTATATGTGCTTTGGAGGATCAGGCAGCGAGACTAAATCGCCGGCTGGCCCGGCCGCCTGTCCGTCATTTTCCAGGGGCAGGACGAGAAGGAAAGATCAAAACCGCTAGAACCAACCGGAGGAGAATCGGTCGGCTTTCTTGGTGTTCAAGAAAAGACGATGGACTGCTGAAAACTTTATGACGAACCTCCGTCGGCAGTTCAATGACCCGACGCATTTCGGCGTTTTATCGGATCGTAGCCGATCAGGTGGTTGAGTCTGTGAAATCGCTGAAAGTATGCTCGCCGCGCGGATGTGCCTAAAAACAAAGCCATATTAGATAGTATTCGCGTCAGCTCGGACGAGTCTCCGGTCCAAGAGCCGTCCGCCATCGACCAGAAAGAGTGGATTGGAAGGAGCTGCAGACCTCGGCGTGAGCCGAGAAGCTCAAGGCTGGCGGGGACTTAGATCGACTGCTAAATTGGCGAAAACGGGACTTGTTAGCCTCGCTGTGCCCTTCGGAGATACTACGATTTACACCGAAGCACGGCTGGCTCTCCGTACAGGGGTAGACGGTCGCCTCAGTCTCAACATCCATACGTGCGACGAGAACCGCAGCTCGATTTCCCCTACATGGGGCACGTTTTTCGCCCGAAGAGAAGGAGCAACTCCTCACTCAGGGCAACCTCGGACGAACTGTCAGATTAACCCCTAAGAAGGGCGAGCCGTTCCGCGCTTATGTGTCCGTCGACCGGCTGACAAACGAACTCGTTTCGCTGCGGGCTGACGAGTTCAGATCCGCACGAAATCAGGGCGTCCAGCTCTCCGAGGAGCAGCACCGCGCGCTCACCGAAGGACGACCCGTGCAGGTGGAGGCATGCTTTCGCGTCACGACAAGCCGTTTGACGCCACGCTACGGGTAAACGCTGAAAAGCGAGGCATCGAATTCTTTTTGAGGACTCCTATCGAACAAAGAGCGCTTGAAATCGTCTGCCAGAAGCTCCAGCCGTTCGGCAGATCGAAAAACAAACCACAGAAACGGGGGATCGAGCAGGTAGCTGCCTGCCGTTTTGGGCTAATCAAGCGTATCGCAGGCCATATGCGAAGCCATTTGAGTCTCCAGTCTTAACTCGCAAGGTTTCGAGTTAGCAGGAAACGACAAACAATAGCAACTCGCGAACTTGTAGAGTTGGCAAATTCATATAATGTGCAACTCGAAAAACTTGCGAGTTGGCAAAATCATAAGCAATAGCAACTCACAAAGTTGCGAGTTGCTGCTTTGACCCTCATTTCCACCTTAAAACCACTGACCTACCACAAAAAGAGGCTTTGCAGGCGAATCTCGATGCCGTCCGCACCCTGCTGGCCTTAGAAAACACGCGCCGCACGCCGTCGGAAAGCGATCGGGCGACACTGCGGCGATACGGCGGCTTCGCGGCCTCAAATGCGTCCTCCTTCCGGCCACTGATCCGGCAGACATCGACCGCTGGCCGCGGGACGAACGCAACCTCGCTTTCCGCTGGTTCGCGAACTGCGCGAAATCATCGACCAAGGCGCCTCGGAGAGCGATGCCACACACACCTTTGGAACGGCATCAAAAGCAGCGTACTCGCTTCGTTTTACACCGACAGAACGCATCGTCCAGGCCATCGCCTCAGGGCTGGGACGGGCGGTTTTTCCGCTCGCCGAGATGCTCGATCCGTCGGCTGGGATAGGTGTCTTTTCCCGCGCGCTGGCGGACGAACAAACGGACGTCGTCTCGTTTGAAAAAGACCTCGTGACGGGGCGCATCATGCGACTCCTCACGGCTGACAATCCGCGGCAAACCGTCCGCATCGAAGGCTTCGAGAGAGATCGAGGCACGCGAGGCTGGGCGGTTCGACCTCGTGACAAGTAACATCCATTCGGAATTTCGCCATCTACGATCGGGCGTACAGCAAGGGTAAAGACGCGGCGAAGCGGGAGGCCACGCGCGCCATCCACAGTACTTTTTCGTCAAAGGGACTTGACTGCCTTCGCGAGGGCGGATTGCTGGCCTTTATCACTTCCCGCGGCGTGGCCGACAGCCCGACGAATGCCTCCATCCGCGAGTACTTGATGGAGCATAGTAGGCTCGTCTACGCACTCCGTCTGCCCGACGGCATGTTCTCCAGAAAATGCAGGCACAGAGGTCGGCAGTGATCTCCTTATCCTTCAAAAGGAAACCAGGAAGGGGTACAAAACGAGTGGGAACAACTTTTCACGCAAAGCGTTTCCATCGAATCGGGCGGAGAGTCATTCACGGAGAACGCCCTGTTCGCCGAAGGCAATCACTCCGTTGCCACGACCTATCGCATCGGTACGGATGCTTACGGAAAAGCCTGCACCGATCTACACCCATGAAGGCGGGATCGAAGGCATCGCACGTGACTTGGAAGCGCGGATCTCCGCCGATATGGCAGCCCGTTTTTGATCAGAAAATCTGCCGGAGCGGGCTGTCGGAAGCGATCGAATGGGAAGCCGCCACTCTCGCCCCAGAGGGCGTACCGAGTCCTCACCCTACATCGGCAGTACGAGGCGCCCGATATGGAGCCACTGCGTGAGATGAACGGGCAGACCGTCTATTTTCGATGAGAGCACCATCCGGTGATGGATCGTGAGCGACAGGCTGAAAGCCGAGGACGAGTCTGTTTGCCCCAGAAAGCGTACACAGATTGGCGGCGGGACGTGGCGGGTCAACCAGGGAGATCACAGAAAAAGCCCCAACGGCGAGGTCGGTCGGCCGCAGGGTCGACGCCCCTGTCGCACGGCGCTGCGAACCGGGAAAGCCACCCCGTCAGACAAGCACCAGCTGTCGTTTCTCGACCTGCTGGGCGAGTCGAAGCGCCCCCGTCTGCACCCGTCCTGAAGTCGACGAACGTTCGACGCTCAGCCCGCGCCCTTTCCTTTCACAGCCCGACCTCATCTCACGCGACGGCTCCATCGTCGTGCACAGGTGGAGCAGATCAAGCTACCTCTCTAACCTCAATCTCAGCCCGACATTTCCACCCGATGGATCTGCCGCTTTCGCGCATCTCGCGCCTCAAGGCGTACGTCGAGATCCGCGGAGAGCTATCATCAACTCTACGATTGTGAGGCGAACAACCACCTGGCGGACCCGGAGGGAGCGTGAGAAACTGAATCGGCTGTACGATGACTTCGTCCGGCGTTGGGGCACCTCAATCTCAAGGCAAACGCCGACCTCCTGAAGATGGATGCCACGGGCGCCGGGATGCTCTTCTTGGAACGAAGTGAGGGGGACGATATATCAAGGCCGACATCTTTGATCACCCCACGGCCTTCGCCCTGACTGAATCTGTCGCGGCCGACCCGTCAGAGGCGCTTTGCGCATCAGCTCAACAAGTTCGGCACGGTGGGTTGTCTACACGAGCCTCCCTGCTGCCCGACATGGAGGAGGCGACATCCTCGCCGACACTCGAGGGGCGCATCTTCTTCAATCCGCTCGCAGACGCCTACGAGATAGCGGATCGGTTCATCTCGGGCAATGTGATCGAGGAAGCCGAACGGATCGACGCGTGGCTGCTCGATCACCCGAGGCACGAGATGGCAAAGCAAAGTCTCGCGGCACTCCGTGCAGCGGCCATCCCGACGCCCATCCCTTTACCGACTTGGACTTCCAGCCTCGGTGAGCGTTGGATCCCGGCTAAGATCTACGCTCGCTTCGCCTCCCGATCTGTTCGGCGTGGACGTCAGCGTGTCTTACCTCCCGACATGGACGAGAGTATCCTCTCCTGCGATCGGAAAAATCAAGCCATCTGGCATGCTTACGCCGTGCAAGGCGAGTTCAAGCGAGTACGACGGCCTCCATCTGCTCAAGCACGCACTCCATAACACGGTTCCGAACATCACCAAGAGCAAGGAGATCACCGACCCCAAGACGGGCGAGAAGGCGACGATCAAAGTACGCGACGGTCGCGCCATCCAAAATGGCAGACACCAAGATCGAGGAGATCCGGCAGGCTTTTTGTCCAGCTGGCTTGGGCGTACACGGAGACGTTCAAACAGCAGCTGGCCAGACCGCTATAATCGGCTATTCAACTGCTTTGTCCGTCCCGATTGATGGGTCTCATCAGATCTTCCCAGGACTGGATTTGAAGGGGCTAAGCTTCCCCGACCTCTATCCAAGCCAAAAGGATGCCGTGTGGATGCTTAAAACCAACGGCGGCGGGATCTACGATCACGAGGTGGGGGCAGCAAGACGGTCATCATGTGTACGGCGGCCTATGAGATGAAACGCCTCGGGCTGGCGAACAAGCCGATGATCATCGGACTCAAGGCCAACGTCTTCGACATCGCCGACACGTTCCGCAAGGCCTATCCCAACGCCCGCATTCTCTATCCCGGCGGAAGGAGGATTTCACGGTCAAAGAGACCGGGCGCGGATCTTCAGCGACATCAAAAACAACGACTGGGACTGCGTCATCCTTACGCACGATCAGTTCGGCGCCATCCCGCAGTCGGCAGAGATTCAAGAGGCGATCATGCAAAAGGAATTGGATTCGGTGCAGGAAAACCTCGACGTGTTAAGGAAGCAGGGACAGGAGATCTCCCGGTCTGCGCTTAAAGGTTAGAACAACGTAAGCTAACGCTCCACGGCCAAACTGCGCGACATCCGGGCACACCATCGCCGAGCGCAAGGACGACGTGGTGGACTCAAAATGATGAGGGATCGATCACCTGTTTGTCGACGAGAGCCATCAGTTCAAGAACCTGATGTTTAATACCCGCCACGATCGTGTGTCGGGCCTCGGTAATCCGAACGGATCGCAGCGAGCACTCAACTTGCTGTTCGCCATCCGCACCATTCAGGAGCGGACAGGCAAAGACCTTGGGAGCAACCTTCCTTTCTGGCACCACCATCAGCAACAGTCTGACGGAGCTATATCTGCTCTTCAAGTACCTCCGATCGCGTGCCCTAGAGAAGCAGGGCATCGGATCCTTTGACGCGTGGGCGCGCCACTCGCTAAAGTCCGGCGATTACGAGGTTCTCCGTCACCAACGAGATCAGCCGGAAGGAACGCTTCAGGACGTTCATCAAGCTGCCAGAGCTCTCGGCCTTCTATGGGGAGATTTTGCGATTTCCGCACGGCCGAGGACATCGGCATCGACCGTCCGGAGAAGCGCGAGATCACTGCATCACATCCCACCCACGCCCGAGCAAGAGGCGTTCATTGGTAAGCTGATGGGTTGCTAAGACCAGGCGATGCTACGATCTTAGATCGTGCCCCGCTGAGTGAAAAGGAGGAGAAGGCCAGATGCTTATCGCCACAGACCTCGCGAGGAAAATGAGCCTTTGATATGCGGATGATCGATCCGATGAAGTACGCGGATCACATCGACAACAAAGCCAGCCATTGCGCCAAACTGCTCCAGCGAGTACTATCGAAAGTATGACGGGCAGAAGGGTACGCAGATTCGTCTTCTCTGACCTCGGAACATACAAGCCGGGCGAATGGAACGTACTCGGAAATCAAACGCAAGCTCGTGGAGGAGTTACGGCATCCCCTCATCGAGATTCGCTTCATCCAAGAATGCAAGAATGAGAAAAGCCAAAGAAAGCGATGGTAGAGGCCGTGAACCGTGGTGACATCCGTATCGTCTTCGGCTCGACATCCATGCTCAGCACTTTTGGGCGTGAACGCCCAGCAACGTGCAGTGGCAGTCCATCACCTCGATATAGCTTGGAGGCCTTCGATCTCGAGCAGCGCAACGGGCGTGCCGTCCGTAAAAAAGGCAACGGGTGGCCAGACAGTTTGCCGATAATAAAGTGGACGTGATCATCTATGCCGTGGAGCGCTCGCTCGACAGTTACAAGTTCAACTTGCTGCACAACAAACAGCTCTTCATCAGCCAGCTCAAGACGAACACGCTCGGCGGTCGCTCCATCGACTGAGGTTCGATGGACGAGGACGCAGCATGAACTTCTCGGAGTATGTGGCCGTGCTGTCGGGTAACACCGACTTACTCGAGAAAGCGAAGCTGGAGAAGAAGATCGTCACTTTGGAATCGGGCGGAAGGCTTCCTTAAAGGCGCGATACCGCCGCAGCCAAAGCTCGAGGAGATCAAGGGCTCTATCGCTCTTCCATTCGGACAAGATCCGGGAAGCGCGGGCGGATCGAGCACATTTTGAGAGCCAGCTACAGCGTGACGCCGACGGTGTGCCGGTCAGCTAAGTTGTCGGTAAAGGTGTGCCGGACGGAGCAGACATCAGAGGCCGTGGCCGCGCCGCTTGCAGGAGATCGCCAAAGAGCGCGCACCGAAGGCGAGTACAACAAGATCGGTGAGATCTACGGATTCCCAGTCATGGTGAAGACCGAAAGCACGGCGAAGGACCTTTTTCGATTGCTCCGTCAACCGCTTTTTCGTGCAAGGCCGCAGCGGCATTCTCTACACCTATAATAATGGTCGTCTGGCCGCTGATCCGAAGCTCGCCTCTTTGAATTTCCTGAGACGCTTTGGAGCGGATCCGAAAAGTCATCGAGACGCACGAGAGGAGTTGGCCAAAGTGAAGGAGCAGATTCCGGTCTTTGAGCGGCTGCCTCAGGCATCTGGCGGAAAGAGGACGAGCTGCGGCTACACTGAAGAGGAACGCGGCGGAGCTGGATCGGAAGATTGCACTCTCATTAAAGAAGGACAGGGGCGAAAGAAGACGAAGCCGCGATCGGTAGCAGGTTTCCGTTCCTAGAGCCGCCAGCCGCAAAGCTAAACGGCCACTACCGGTAACGAAACGAAGCTGCGTGTGCGCTGGAGTGGGTGGAGGTGAGATATCATTGTTATTGATTTCACAAATTAAATCCGCACTCATTCTTGACTATAGACTTAGTTCACCCTCAGTTTATGTACAGAATTACAGCGAGCCGCTTTGTAAAGGCACATCCGTAGTATTACCATTATACGGATTGACTTAGTTCCATATAGATTGTTCCTCATCTCTGTTTGTAGAGGTACCACCTCTATTGTTTTTAGAAGACATAGGGCGCTCCTTACACTGATTTCTATCTTTGAATCTTAAGGGCGATTAGTCTGTTCTTCAAAACTTGACGAAAATTCCTCCCATACCATTTCCGAAAGTAACATCCATGGGGTTCACCCTGTATCTTTCCATATCCGCACTTCAGCAGCATAATCAAACTCGGAATTTCACAGTGCTACTATCATATGGAAATGTAACAGTATAATACGCATCCAAGATTCTTTCTTATTTGCAGAGCTATCATCATAATCATCCCTACACTAACTGGAGGAGATACTATAGGCTTTCCAAAAGTACGAGCGCATATCACTGGTCTAACGTTTCTGCCACATTCTGTGCGATCTCGATCAAAATCACATGCCGATCTTTGGGGAATTTTATCTATGATTTTATTGATTGGGCATATGACGAGCCTACGCCCAAAACTATCGCACACACAAAACAAGTGCTTCATAATACAGGTCGCTATAGTTAATTATCTAGATAGAACAGCTTTTGATGGACAGAACGTATATATTTTCTTTGGAAGATCTTTGCTATCTCCCCTCTTATTTCTCGCTTGGCATAATCATATAATATACTGGCAACTTATTTTTACTAGCAAAAACTTTTTATCAGCAGAAGACGGACCTGTTCTTCTCATTGTTTCTTTAAGGGCAATACTGCAAAGTCGTATGGCAATGAAAAAGCACAGACTGTCGTATTATCAATGACTTTTCCTAAGCTAACATTCGCATTTGTCCCCTCACATCCTTGAATGACTGGCCCTACTCTGCAATTTCTCCACATGAATAAGTATTGGTATTCTTGTTGTAGTAAATATAAAGCCAAATTCCATCTACCATTACCTGAGGCGAAGTTTTTCATTTTTGTTCAAGCCTTATCCATAAGTAGCAATAACGGTCAGTTCTAACAATGTCTTTAATATCAGGAAAGCCATCTGGCAAGCCGCGTTTTTATTATTGCAGCCGTTCCGGAATGTGATTGAGGAATCATCAGTCTCACACTCTTCAGAACAAGAGGCGAGAATTGTACTTATAATTAAGAATGATACAATAGAAAACAATGAGTATTCTTGGATTTCATATGACAGAATGTATTTTTGTTCGCCTGCAAATATACAGATAGCATTCAATCTACGAATTTGAAGATTCTTCCAAACAGGAGCTCTTTGTGATTATCTCGTTTTTATACCCTGTCCTTTTTGGAACTTATTCATATAACAACAAAGCAGAACATGGCAACGAACGATTACACAAAGAGGCTCAATGCAAATTGTTTATTGAGTCGTATGTTACAAGTAGAATGCCTTGGTGAAATGTGGATTTTTCAAAGTGACTATCGAAGCATACGTCCTTGCTTTCCGACTTCTTGAATGCCAAGATGCCTTCAGCAGGGAAGTAGCGGCGGTTGCCGATCTTGACGGAGGTAGCATGCCTTTTCTTCCCAAATTAGGGGCCGTCTTGTGGTGGATGCGCAGGGATACGAGCCACGTCAAAGGCGTCGTAATATTTCAGTTCATCTGGTTTGGTTTTCATCTCGTTCGTCATTTCTTCAATGTGTAATGGTTGTCTTTCTGTTGCTCTATCAGGGCCGCTCTCTTGCATGTGGCGGATGTAGTCTTTGGCGGTTCGCTCTTTTATCTACTGTCTGCATGATCAATCGAAGAAGCTCGTCATGCGAGAGGCGGTCACGCTCGCGGAACACTTCACGGGCGATCAGCAACAGCTCGGCCGTCTTGCGTCGCTCCCGCTCTTCTTCCGACTTCTCGCCGCGGGGAGACGTGCATGTCGCGTTCCTTGTCCCAGCCGAAGAGCATGATCGGGACGTCAGGCGGACTGCCGTCGCGCACCTTCAGCGCTTTCACGACCGACAGCGCTGGGTTGTCGTCCTTCTCAATCGACAGGATGGCGGCCGACTTGCGTTGCAGTTCCGATCCGATGTGTCCGCGTAGCTTGATGCCGTTGGGGACGAAGTGGAGTACGCAAAGGATACACGTGTGGTAGATGCCCGCCAGCCGATAGAGGCTCGTCCACCACAGCGATGCTCTCGGCTTCGTCGTTGGCCGAACGGGATCAGGTCTGCGATGCCGTCGACGACAACAAGGTGGATGCCGCCGTGACGGTGGTGGTAGAAGGTCGAGGCTGTCTTTGATGAGTTGCAGACGATCCTTGCGGGAGAGTGCGGCGAGAAAAACGGGGTGGTAAAAGCGCCGGCATTGCATCGAGTCCGACCCTCCGTAGAGTCTTTCCACGTTGCGGTGAAGCTGGTACTCGGATTGCTCCGTGTCGTAATGCAGGACGGCCTTTTGCGACGTGTTGGGTGTAACCTCCAGCCCGAGAGCAGATCGGGTGGAGGTGTTGGAATCTCCGGTCAGCAGTGTCCCGGCGATCAACGCCGACACATAATTGCTTTTCCCCGTCCCTTCGCCCCCGGTAATGCAAAACAGGTTGTCGTAGGTGCCCAACGGGACACCGCGTGACGCGATCACCGTTTGAGAGCGGTCGGGCGGATGGCGGTAATCGATCTCGCACGAGGTCAGCAGCATGAGCGTTTGCGTATAAAGCTGCTCCAAGCGGTCGACAATCAGGCGATGGAAGTTTTCCGCGCTGTATCCCAAACGGAAGTAATCAGAGATGTCCTTCCTCGGCCTTCGTCCCAGCCAGTGGAAGTTCGATGCGTCGGACGTTGTAGGGGGCGAACTGTTCGCATCTGAGGGTGGAAGCCTTCACTCCCGTCTCGTCAGCGTCGTAGAGAAAGAAGACGTGACGGAAGCGTCGTACGAGCATCTCTATGACGGAGGCGTCGATCTCAGCCGTCTCGCTGTTGGAAGCAAATGGCGTGAAAGCCGTGTGCGGCAAGCGACATCACATCCTTCTCGCCGCCGGTGATGAACAGCATGTCACCCCGTTGCGGGAGTGCTCTATGCCGGAACGTGTAGATGTCCGGTAGGCGGCCGCCATAGACGAATCGGGCCGCGCCCTGATGGGCGATAGATCTTCACGTAATCCTTGCGCACGTAGCCGAATAGTGGCTCGTGGGTGCTGCTCGTGAAGCCGTAACGCTTCCCTTCGGCCGTCTCGCTGCGGAAGCTGCGGAGCGATCGGACGCCATAGCGCTGCAACACGTGGTGATGATGCCATACCGCCCCCCAATGAGGCGCGTTCGCTTTCGTCGAAGGCCTTTTCCTCAATGCGGTAAGGTCTCGCCAGCAGGCTCCGCAAGCGTCGGTGTTGAGTGGAGTACCTGCTTGCTGTCGATTCCGAACTGAACTGTTCCGGAAGCACTCTCCGGCAAGGAGATGAGACAGGAGATAGGTCACGGATGATCTTCTCCAAGATGCGAGGAAGTCCTTTTGCAAATCCATGCCGTGCAGCGCCGCTACAAACCAAAAGCAGTCGCCCGAGCAGGTCGGATCCCCGAAGTCGTTCATGCGGTAAATACCCGTTCGAGGCACCTTGTAGATGAAGCACGACGCCCGCCGATCGTCGTAGAGCGGATTGCGGAACTTCTTCCCTGGTGTGATGGCGAAGGGATGTAATGGCGAAATACCTGCAATCCGCCATCTGTGGCATGCAAGATCTGCTCCTTGGTTGTTCGTATCATTTCCGATTATCTCACCTGTAAAGGATAGTATCGATCTTAATCTCAAGATAAATTGTTGACCATCAGACTAAACAACTGGGATCATAATCAGGGGTAAGATTTCACTTTTTAGTGCTGTTTGCTTATGCTGGATCAGTTGTATCGCTGTAATTTCTCAAACAATTGATCCAGCAAAGGAATAAAACCTCCTTTTCATAGAGAAAGAATCAGATGGATTGGTCTCTTGCGATAGATCCATCACCGATGGAATTCAAGATGGATCTAACATCACTCACTTTGACGATACTGTCATCCTCCTTGTGAACTAAACATTTCGGTTTAGATGCATCAGGCAGGGGATAAAGAAAAGGCGGGATAAACATCAGCCCTGTTGTAATTCCTGGGTGTATTTTGCCGATGTTCCTCTTGTGACTTAGCGATGCTGGTATATTGGACATTTCTATATCGGATAAAATGGCCACTTTCTTCTTCTCACCAATTGGAAGGAACTGTGTTTCTCACCTAACCCTTCTCCTATAAGGATGATCGGATGCAATTTCTTTATATCCATATCTGTCTCTCTCTTTTGATTTGTGAAATGACGATAGGCCGGATTTATCGTAGGTTATATTTCACTAATGAACTGATATGATATAAAATAGGTTCAGATTTAACCCCCTCGACAAACGAAGGTCTTACATGGGCGATTCGATTGGAACAGTTGTCTCATAAGTCTTATCTCAGAGATATGTCCTAATGGAGAAGCATATGGGTGGAGTTATCTCTCAGTGCCCTCGAATAAACTCAAGCAGCTTCTGAATCTTTTCCCGTAATGTGAAACACCTCCCAGAGGTGCTATCGGGATGGAAGCATCGGACGGCATCCCGCAGGCTTTGTGCCAAAGGGCAAAATCTTACCCCGTAAGGCAAAAATACATCCATAGGCAGAGGACCTTCGAGATGACTGCATCAGGCAGCATGTGCAGGTTTTGTGCCTAAAGGCAGAAACCTATCCCATAAGGTGAAAAACATCACCCCAGGCAGAGACTCTCCGAGATGGCGGCAGCAGGTTTGCAGGCTTGCCCAAGGTCAAAACCAGTGCGACAACATTCCGTCATTCGCACAGAGCACAGAGATGACAGACCTCATCCTGATTTTTGCCTTCATCTTGGGGGTGCAGTATTCAAACCCCTTCTGGGTGCACGGGCACGTCCCCCCTTAAAGGGGACGTGCACCAGTCACATGAGAGAGGGGTATGAGACTACAGAGAAAAAGAGATTGCGTGATTTGAAAAGTATCGCATGGATTAATTAACAACTTTACTATCAACACATTACGTGGTAAAATAGAGGATGATCTACCTTGTCGTTTCGACATTTGACCGATTTGACTATGGAAAGACCGTTTACCTGCTTTTCGTTGGTCACGAATAGGGCACCCCAGAGCAATCTAGAAGATTGTAGTGTTCTGCGCATATGAAAGTCGCAGCAAAAGGCAGCAATGTTCTCACGAGGAAAACTATCTTGCGGGCAGAAAGCAGTGTTCTCTGTGTATACATGAACAAAAGCAGGTCGACGCATGAGCTCATACCTAATCATTACCTATTCCCTTTTACATTATAGGTAACATTCTCCCACATTCAGATAGATAGGCTCTCGATGCAGAGTTCCTGCAAAGGCCAAAAAGTTTCTCAAGCACTTGCAGCATTCCTGCAAACGCCAAAAGTCGAGGGCACTTTGCAGCATTCCTACAAACTCAAAAAGGTTTTTCACGGCACTTGCAGCGTCCCTGCAAACACCAAAAAGTTTTCTCGTGGCACTTGCAGCATTCCTGCAGACGTCAAAACAAACGCCGCGAGTCCTGCGGAACTCCGCAAGGGGCTTTGTCTTCGTTTCGACAATACCAGAGGACGTGTCGCTAATGCTGCTGCGACTTACTTTTGCGCGCCCATCAAGGGATCTACATTTAATCATATAGCAATAACGGCTACGATGAAACTGGCGAGAGCGCTCAGCCTCAGGGCTGACTTACAGAAACAGTGAACAGGCTGAGAGGGTGCGGTTTAAGGACAGCGCCAAAGGTGCAGGAAGGCGAAATACGCCCGGCGGAAGATCTGGCTGCGCTGGACGTGGAGCTGAATACGGCTGGAGGGTGGAGGATCTGATCTACCGCATCAATGCAGCGAACGATGCGGACGGTGCACGAGGCGAGACAGTGACGCGACTCATGGCCCGTAAGGATGTGCTGGCCATGCGTGTACAGCTGATGAAGGAGGTGCTCAGCACATGTGGTGGAGGGCGATGCTCGCTATGGGCGCAACGAGATCAAAACAGTGCGCGTGGTGGATGTGCCCGACCTGCGCCGACGCACGGACGCTGCGGCACGCGAACTGCGTGAACTGGACATGAAGATCCAAGCCCTGAACTGGTCTGTGGACGATCGAAGAAGCACGAACAAATGAAGAACTGATCTGTCCCAATTGCCAAAAAGGCATTCAAAGGTGGACGAGGCTGACTATGCGGCCATCCTAATGCAAGTCAAGGATCGCGAGTTCAAGGCCGACCTCGACCGACGCATTGCCGAGCTGCACAAGCAGCACGAGGCCGAGCAGGCGGCGGCGGCGACCCTGAAGGGCCAATCAAGCCTACGAGCGCTCCCTGCAGCAGCGGGAGGTCGCGCTGAAGGAGAAGGACGCGACCATCGCACGCCTCGAAACGCAGCTGAACGGCATGGAGGAGAAAGCGGTTGGAGCTTAGCGCACAGCTGGCACGCAAGGAGCAGGAGATCGACCGCCTGAAGGCTGAGATCAAAGGCAACGACGACCGAGTGAAGCTCGAAGTGCTCAAGGAAGGACAACGATGGAGGGAGGCTCTGCAAAGGCCAAGAACGACGGCGAGCGGTTGCAGAACGAGATCAAGCTGGAGCAAAGAGGCCGCCATCCGCGAGAGCCGCTGAAGGAGGACTATGAGCGGCGCCTCAAACAACAGCAGGAGCAGGTGGATTATTACAAGGATCTGAAGGCCGAATGTCGACCAAGATGATCGGCGAGGCCTCGAGGATCCATTGCAGCACAGGAGTTCAACCGCGTCCGCTAGCGGCGTCTACAACGCCTATTTCCGAGAAGGACAACGACGCCAGCCGAGGCACAAAGGGGCGACTTCATCTTCCGCGACCATATCGACGGCATGGAGTACATCTCCATCATGTTCGAGATGAAAAACGAAGCCGACACCACCGCCACCAAGCATCGCAACGAGGACTTCCTAGTAAGCTCGACAAAGATCGCCGCGAAAAGGCTGCGAAATACGCCGTGCTGGTCTCCTGCTCAGCCAGAGCGAGCTTTAACGGAAGGGGCATTGTGGACGTGTCGTACCGTTACCCCAAAATGTTCGTCGTCCGCCCGCAGTTCTTCATGCCCATCATCGCCCTGCTCACCCAGGCCTGCGCGCATGCGTAGCCTACAAAAGGAGCTCGAACAAAGTGCGCCAACAATCGAGTCCGACGTGCACAACTTCGAGGAGCAGCTGGAGATGTTCAGGGACAGCTTCGCGCGCAACTACCGCTTAGCCAGCGATCGCTTCCGCACAGCCATCGACGAGATCGATAAGTCCATCGAGCATCTGCAAAAGATCAAGGGAGGCACTCGTAGGCTCAGAAAACAACCTCCGCCTGGCCAACAACAAAGGCCGAGAGGCTCACAATTCGCAAGCTCACCTACAAAAGACCGACGATGAAGCGCATGTTTGACGAGGCCCGCGCAGCTAGCAAATGGAAGAGATCTCGGAGGATCGAGGAGGAGAATGTGGATGAATAAGTAAGACATAAAAGCGGCGTTCGTCTATTATCAGCGGCGTACGGGGCGGTACAAAGCCCGCCTCACTCCCCCGGGGAGACGAGGCAAAAAGTCATCGAATTAGAAATCAGGCCCGCATTGTGCACATCAGCACAGCGCACAGAGCGCAGGGAGCATACCCGAAACGTAATTGATTCGGTGCATTGCGCATCACCACATGTCGACCGACGCCACAACGCGACGAACGCAGGGTGGGACAGTGGGTAGAAGGGCTGCAGCACACACATGGGTGCTGCGGCCTTCGTCTTCCCGGGAGCACCGTCAGGAGGAATGGGAATCCCACCCAGCACCTTCCTCCGGGTTTTAACCGCGTCATACTTTTGCCTCCGTGAATCGCAAACGACATATCCGGTTGATGGCCCCGGTCCCGACGCCTGATCGTAGGCGCGTGGCGTACGGCTTAGCTCACGGGCACGCTGTGGCTTGGACTCACGGCACAATGCAGTGGTGCGGGCGGCGCCGACGGCAGCGCTGACGGCGACCCTATCAGGAGCAAGACTCGGGCGGACGACGCAACACGACGTCACCCGATTCAGAACAGCACCAGACCTGCTCGCGCGACTTCGCAATCCCCCTCCTACGCACGCCCACGCATCGTCTGGCAGTGGCCCGGCGGACGCATCTCGGAAGAAGGCATTCAGCGGCGTACCTGGCTGAGATGCTGGCGCGTCGGCATACGCAGCGCCGTGATCTACGAGACAGGACTCTCCGCGGATCGCACGCCGGATGACCTTCCTCCATGGACACGGGCTTTGTAAGGTCCGCGCTGGCGTGCACTCTTCCGCGCTACGCGCCTGTCGGGTGGCCGACGGTCTGGGCATGGAGTCGGCCTCAATCTGGGCAGTGGCACCGATGGCGGGGGGCCGTGGGATCACGCCCGAGCTGGCCAGCAAACGCCTATTCTGGAGTCAGACGGACGTCGGGGGCGGCCGACGGATACGCATTCAGTTGGCACTGCCTGAGGGGCTGATGATGATGCGCCCGGGGCTGAAGGTGCCCTTCCTACATCCCAAGTGGCCGTGCTGGCTGTGCGCATGGACGGCGACGCCTGGCGGCGAGGAGGAAAGTGCCTACGGAACCCTCGACCGAGCCGACGGACTCCACCACGACCGATGCGCCCAAGACCACGACGCGTGCTGCTGCCATTCGTCCGGGCGATGTACTGACCTCAGCGAGCGCATCGACGCCGATGGCAATCTCATAGGAAGCACCCGCAGGCACCTTCCGCCTCTTCCGTTTCGTCTGTTCGGGTACAGGGCGGCGATCGGCCCACGCTACGCCGGGTGCGGGCGGACTGACGCCAGACTTCCTCAGCGTGGAGCTGCGGCGTGCACTTTGACCACACCGTGACGGTGCTCCTTTGCGGGAGATGCGTGACCATCGGCCGCAGAGCTGGACTTATATCACGGACGAGCGGCGCCATGCCGTCCGATGCCGACTGGACGCCCTCGCTGGCCACGGAGTTCCGTCGCCTCACCAGCTACGATCTCACGCGCTATCTGCCCGTCTTTTGCGGGTCTCACGATCGAGAACTACGACGTCTCCGAACGGCTTCCGTGCGGACTATCGGCGCACGGTGGCTGACCTGTTGGCGCGCAACCGTTACGGACGCCTCCGGAGTGGCTCACCAGCGCAACCTCAGCATCCACCCCATCAGCCGATCGGCCCTATCTGTGCCCGCCGACGCGGTGCGCAACGCAGCTTACTAGCGATGTCGCGGCCCATTTCTCGCTACGTGCGCCTCGCCCTTAGCGACCTATCCACGGGCAGGGACGCGTCGATCAAGATCGCAGCTTCCGCTGGCCACTCTACAACCGGCGATTCATCGCCGCCAAAAACCCGCAGACGGATGGCGGCGGCGGATGGGAAGGTGGACCTCCGCGCCCTTAAACCCCTCGTCGATCGCGTCTCAGTGCAGGGCGCGAGACGCATCTTCATCAACGCCTTTACGCACTCGCCCGCCTCGGCGAGTGTGCCCGCATCGAGTGTCCGGACGGCGTCTGCTTCAATGCCAACGCTACGTGGTGGCGCCAGTCACGCAGGCCTTCCTGACGTGGACGGCTCACCAACGCGGTCATGCTGGTGCAGGGCAAGCCGGTGAGTGACGTCTGCGTCATCTGCGACGAGGCGGCGGCCTGGTGAGGCCCTGCTCCGACGGGTGGAGGAGGAGTTGGAGCGGACAGTATGACTACGACGTGGCCGGCACGGATGCCCTGCTGACACGTATGACTGACACTCCAGCGGCGCCATCGTCCTGCCCGACGGTGTGCGCTATCGCCTCGCTCGTCCTGCCCGATCGTCCCGCCATGCGCCCCGAGGTCATGGCCCAGGATCAGGAGCTGCGTGCGGGGGTGGCGCCGTCGTCATGGCGCCCTAAGCCGCTGACCACCGTCGGCCTGCAAGGCTACCCAGAGTCTGGAGGCGCTGCTCCGCGCCGACGCCGATTCCCGTCTGGGGCGCACGTTCACGGGCGAGTGTCTTTGGGCGTGGGCGAGTCGTTTGGGGCAAACGGCTCCAGCGAGTGCTGAGCCATATCGGCATCCAGCCCGACTTTGAATACATCGGCACCCGCCCTCGGCACCCACCTCCAGCTATATCCATATCGCACGACCGATGAGGGCGACCTCTACCTCGTGGTTAATCTGGCGCGACCGACCGGGTTCGTCAACCTGACCTTCCGCAATGGGGGTGGTCGTCGGCGAATCTGGGATCCGATGACGGGCACCATGACGCCGCCGAGCTCATCTTCCGCAGCGACCGCTACGGACGCATCAGATGTACCCGCCTCCTGCCGCCCTACGGCTCAGTTTCTTCGTCGTCTTCCGCCGCCCGATCGAGGGGCCCTACCACCGCCCCTCATGCGCAACGGCGACGACCTCTTCCCAAGCTCCCCACCCCTTCGGCCAGGCGCCCGTGACGACCGTCGAGGCGGCGAGGCTTTCTGCTTCCTGACCGGCTGGAGTATGGCCTACAGAAGCGTGGCGGCCGTCAGTTGTGCGGGGCTATCACACGGAGACAGTACCGTGGCCACGGCCTCGAGCGTCTGGTTCGACCCGCGATGGGGCGGCTCGACGAGCTCCGTTTCGATCGCCTCTACTCTGGCCCACGCACCCCGACCCAGGCGTGCGCAACTATTCAGGCACGGCCGTCTATCGCAACACCTTCCGCCTCTCGACCGCCCAGCTTCACCATACGGGCGTGGTGCTGTCGCTCGGGCAGATGCTCCCATCTGGCGGAGGTCGAGATCAACAGCCGACCGCGGCTGGCGTGGTGGTGTCCGCCTTACGGGCGGGAGGTGACGTCGCTCCTCCGCGAGGGCGAGAACACGTTAGAGGTGCGCGTAACGAACCTCTGGCCCAACCGCCTGATTGCCGACCTGCGTGGCAGCCTCCGTCCGCCTGACGCAGACGAACCTGCGTTGGCCGCTATACGGGTGGATCCCCTCCACCATCTCTGGCCTCCTCGGCCCCCGTGCGCTCAGCGTTCGCCCCATCAAACGGCCCTAGGAAAACGCAAAACCACCCAGTTTGACCCTAATCAGGGGTCAGGTTTCACTTCAAAACCATTGGTTGGGCCTAAATCAGGGTCAGGTTTTAGCCAAACCATTAGTTTGGCCTAAATCAGGGTCGGTTTCGCTTCAAACCATTGGTTTTGGGCCCAATCAGGGTCGGGTTTGCATCAAACCACCTGGTTTTGGCCCCAATCGGATCGGGTTTTGCATCAAACCACCTGGTTTGGCCCCAATCAGGGAGTCGGGTTTTTGCTTCAAACCACCTGGTTTGACCCCAATCAGGGGTCGGGTTTTGCTTCAAACCATCTGGTTTGACCCCAATCGGGGTCGGGTTTCGCTTCAAACCATTGGTTGGGCTAAATCAGGGTCGGGTTTCGCTTCAAACCATTGGTTTGGACCCAATCGGGAGTCAGGTTCCTTCAAACCATTAGTTGGGCCTACATCGAGGCTAACATCTCTCTCGCCCTTCTCCGTAAGCAAAGCGCCCCCAGATACGCTCACGAAGCATATCCAGGGGCGCGGTGCGCAAAAGCGGCACAGAGCGCTACTTCTTCGTGCAGGGCGTCTGACCAGCCCGGCGTCTGAGTCGCACCGGAACCGGTATTGATCTCGCTCTGCGGGGATGGGGTAAAACAAGGTTGGAGATCTTATAGCCCGATGTGGGTGTACTCCACCTGGCGCATTGATGGCATAGACCTCAGCGGAGGTGTCCCAGCGGCGGAGTCCAGGGCGGAAGCCCTCCTGGAAGAGCTCGCGGGCGCGCTCATCCCGCGATGTAGAGCATAGAGGCGTCCCTTCGTCTGCGGCAGGTCGCCCACGGCCTGATCGATATGTCACGACCGCCACAGCGGGCAGGCCTTGCGTGAGCCGTCCAGGTCGCCCTTCTGGAGGAGCGCCTCGGCCTGGAAATCGAGGTACATCTCAGGGGCGTTCACCATGTAGTTCGACGAGTAAGCCGGCGACTTAGCGGCGTTGATCCAAACCTGCCACCTCGGTAATAAGGTACCGTCTCGCTGCCCTTCGTGGTGTCCCGAAGCATGATCGCGGTGCGGACGTCGGTCGACTTGCAGCATCTTCTGCGGCTTGGGGGCTCAGGCTGGGCTGGTAGGCGCTCCAAACGTTGCCGAGCGAAGAGGCGCCGAAGTTCTTTGTCGAATTGATGGCCAGGGGCGAAAGAACGACTCGTTGTTGCTCAGCTCTCAGTGGCATAGAGGGCGCGGTAAGCGGCGGGCGTCGTCAGCCAGCGTGAGTGACCCCGCCAGCAGTGAGTGCAGCCTGCGCGCTTGCGACGGCTTCGTCCCAGTTCTCCATGTAGAGATAGGTGCGGGCCAAGAGGCCGTGCACGGCGGCTACACCCAAGTGCAGCCTTCGACCCGCGATCGCCACCAGCGGCCGTGAAGCGCGTCAGGGCATTCTTGAGGTCGCTAACGATGGCGGCGTATGATTCGCCCACCGTAGCAGCGCTTCACTGATCCTCCGGGACCAACGATCTTATCGGAGATCAAAATGCCCGGCTGATCAGAGAAGTCCTACTGTTGACCTCGATCTGATGGCCGAAGATGTTTGTCAAGATCAGCGTGAGAAGCCACGCAGGGTACAGGCTTCCGCGATGTCACGGTCGAGGCTCTTCTTCTCTGCATCCGTAGACGAGGCGTAGAGCTTGCTGGCATCCTCGATAACGCGCGTGGGTTAGTCAATGACTTTGTAGCCATACTCCCAGATGTCGGCGAGATAGCCCTCTGTATCGAGGAAGCTGTAGCCGCTAGATGTTAGACCAGTGGCCGGTGACACCGTTCCAACAGGCGATGTCGGTAGAGACATCGCCGATAGAAGCGCAGCGTAGTTACCGGCAAAAGCGAACGTTAGCAGAAACGATCAGTAGGCGCCATTGAGCGCTGCGTCGACAATGGGGGACGGAGGTCAGCCCTTCTCAAATGATCTTGCCCCTTATAGAATTTCGTCTCGAGGAAGCTGTCGCCGCAGCCCGGACAGCCCGGCCGTCAGTGTTGCAGCAACCAATGCATGGATGAGGATTTTCTTCATTGCTATTCTTCTTGAATGGGTCATGAATTAGAATGTGATTTGCACGCCACCGATGAGTGTACGCGAAGCCGGATACTGCCAAAGCGATGTACCCGGTATCTATAGGTCTCGGGGTTATACCCGACGAAGTCTTTGGCGGCAGTGTAGAGGTTGTCTACGCGAGCCGTAGATACGTACGCGGTCTCGTGAACGCCTTCTTGGTCAAGTTGGCCGGCAGGGTGTGGCCCAGGGTCAGCTGCTGACACGCAAGGAAGTCGCCACTGTAGACGAAGCGTGTGGAGCTTTTCGACGCATTGTTCGGATCGCCGAGATGCTATTGCGGATTCTTGGCGTCCTTGTTCTCAGGCGTCAAGAGTCTTCCACTCCCACGCTTGAGCGCCGGGCGGTTGTTCGCTGCCCCATCCGGTGAAGGAGGCGCCGAAGTCAAACACCTTGCTGCCATGCGATGAGTTGAATGCCAGCGAAGCGTCGAAGCCTTCCATGTAAGCGGTACCGAAACCGCCGTACACCTTCGGATCGGCCGATCCTACGTAGCGCTTGGCAGCCTTGCTGTAGTCGCTCGTTGTCTCGTTGCTCTCTCCTCTTGAGGTACCAGAGCAGCTACCGTCTCGCGGTCCCACACCGGTATTCTTCATCCAGAATTGGCGATAGCGTCCTTCCTCGATGATGGATATAGTTGCCTTTGACCGCTGGTGATTGGCCAGCTCGACCACCTTATTCTGGTTGTAAGTCAGTGTTGACGTAAGCCGTCCAGTTGATAGCCTTGTTACGAACCAGCGTACCGTTGAGGGCCACTTCGACGCCTTGGTTACGGATGGCGGCAATGTTCTTTGATCAGGGTTTTCGAAGCCTGCAGAATCGAGAGAGGCGTCTCACAGAGCGCCGTCGGAGATGTTCTCGTTCCAGAAGTCCACGGAGAGGTGGTAGCGGTTGACGAAGAGATGATCGAAACCGACGTCAAAACTTCTTCGACGTTTCCCACGTCAGCCGCTCGGGTTGGGGATCTGCTCCGCGCGATACCAGCCACAGAGTTGTAGTTGTGGTTCGCAGCGTAAAATCCGCAGAGCGGCATACCAGTCGATGTCCTCGATGACCCACCGTACCATAAGACACGCGCAGCATGGTGTTCGTGAGAGTGCGGTTATCCTTCAGGAACTCCTCGCCCGTGAGGCGCACTTACCGCCCACAGACCAGAAGTTACCCCAGCGATGGTTCGAGTCCGAAGATCGACGAAACCGTCGCGGCGGAAGGCCAGCGAAGCGTAGTATTTTGATCGGCATGGGAGTACTGTCCGTCCATGAAGTAAGACGCCAGTCGGGCTCGCGCAGCTCAGCCTCTTCATCTTTCCATTGTCCGGCTGTGGTCAGCTCGCGCTGGCCAACAGCCGCGAACGTGAAGTCCGTACCCGTCAGGTAGGTGTAGGAGTAATGCTTGCGCTGCGACTCTTGACCGAGCAGGAGGTTGAGGGTTATGACTCCCAGCGTCTTGTTCCATCCGCCGATGTTGGTCAGGTAACAGACCGTTGTGCGCGAGGTGTACTGCGATCCGGAGCCGTTCCGTTCCCGTCCGTCAGGGTCATAGATGGCGCTGTTGTAGCCATATTCGCTGAGGTCGTTGATGTTCACGCCCGGCGTAGTCTTCACATAGAAGCCACGGCCGAGGTCCACTTAGCAAATAGGGCTGAGATTGACGCACCTGCGTCTTCGTGCGGTTGATGTTACCCAACTCTAGGGGTCGTTCACGGCCAGCGGATCTCACCTCGTCGATGTGCGTGTAGTTCCCGCTCGCATCGCGCGGCGTATAGAAGGCTTCGCAGGCGAAGCGGCAGCTACCAGCGGGCTGTTCGTTGTACGTGCAGAAAGTCTCTGCAGAGCCGTTCTTGACGGAGTAGGTGAACGAGTGTTGAGCGCCCACGGAGTCGGCCAGAACTTGCTGTCCACATCAAGCGCCGCTATAACGTGCAAAGTCGGAGGCAATCACAGAGGCCTTTGGTGTCTAAATAGCCCAAAGCAGGGTAGTAGCCCGTCTTACCGGTGCGACGGAGATGTTCAAATTATAGTCCTGATAATGCCCGTTACGAGTGATAAGATCTATCCAATCGGTAGACGATGTGCCGTCCCATTCATAACTTTTGGTGAGCGCCTTATATGCGGCATCATAGTCAGCCGTACGCCCAGCGGCCACCCATCCCTGGCGTAGAGATCCATCGACGATTTGGCGTCGGCGTAGTCCATACTGTGATTGCCCATGGTGACTGCGCCCTGCTTCATCTCGAAGTTGATCCGTCGTAGCGCCCTCAGCGCCCTTCTTGGTGGTGATGACGATCACACTGTTACCAGCGCGCGAGCCATAGATAGCCGTTGCGGCAGCGTCCTTGAGGATGGTGACGTTCTCGATGTCAGCGGGGTTAAGCGCAGACATCGGGTCCACGTTATTGTACCGGAGGTTGAGCTACCCTCGTTCTCAGCGTCACAGGCACACCGTCGATCACATACAGCGGGCGCACCCGAGTTGAGCGATCCGCGGCCGCGCACGAAGCACGCTTCCGAACGTTCCGGGCATACTCGTGGCGTTGTTCATCTGCACGCCTGGCACAGCGCCCTCGAGCGACTTCATAAAAGCTGGCGTCGGTCTTCTTATTCAAGGCCTCGCTTGTCCACAATGGCGGCGGCGCCGGTAAACGCGAGGCGCGGCGCTGGGTGAGTGTAACCGGTGACTACGACCTCGTCGAGCAACTCGTTGTCACCCTGAGAACGACCGTCACACGGGGCGCTACGGCCACCTCTTGCGTCTTATAGCCGATGCAAGAGACGACTAACGTCTGGTACCTGCGGGCACCGAAAAAGGTGAAGTTCCATCGATGTCCGTCACCGTTCCTGTCGTCGTACCCTTCACCTAATACGCGAGGCACCGATGACCGGCTCTCCGTCGTCAGCCGAGGTGACGGTCCCCGTCACGCCTCGACACCTGGGCCGAAGCTCAGCCCTACCCTCCCAAGAGGAGGAAGGCTAGCATGCATGATACTTTTTCTGCATACTCTTTGTTTGATTAGTAAAACGGTTTGTTTTTGCGGGCGCAAAACTATCTGTAATAGGATCATCTCCCCAATCTCCCCCACAAAACAGAAAATCAGCCATCGATTCCCCAATCAGTAGAATCATCTTACAGCAACGGCTTCCTTTCATCACCCCCTCGCGGAAAGAAATTCGGACACGGGGAAGCGCCCTAACCAACTGGCACAAGGCGCACGCCTACCTTTTGCCACACATCAAACATCCCCCTATTCCTATTATTATGCTTACTGCCGCCACCTTCCCCGACTTCGGCCTAGAACCTCGACGCCGACTTTTCCTAGCAAAGTAATCCTCTCGGTCATCGTCCTGTGGGCGTTTGGCTCGCTCGCGTCCTCATCCTGCACATGGTGTGGAGGAGCACAACGAACCATAAGGTGCGCTATCGCTGGAAGCGCGCCTCTCATACGCCGCGCCAGCCCTGCCTCTTCCTCTTCGTGGCGCTGGTCTGGATCAACGCCTTCCGACACGTCAGCACCTACCTCGGACTCCTCTCGGCCGGCATCGCCATCGCCCTCAAAGACCTCCTGGAGAATATGGCCGGATGGCTCTTCATCGTCATTCGCAAGCCCTTTCGCCGTGGGCGACCGCACAGATTTAGCGACGACCGCGGCGACATCATCGACATCCGCCTCTTCCAGTTCACACCATCCTCGAGGATCGGCAACCGCATCGACGCCGAGCAGAGCACAGGCCGCATCATCCACATCCCCAACGGCCGCGTCTTCACCATGCCTCAGGCCAACTCATGATCAGGGCTTCCGGTATCTCGGAACGAGGTCCGGTGCGCCTCACCTTCGACAGCAATTGGCAACGTGCGCGTGAGATCCTGCTCGAGGTGCTTAACCGTTACGGCGGCGACGTCGTCCTCGACGCCGAGCAGGGGCTGAACGAGGCCAGCAAGATGTACTACGTGCACTACCAACACCTCACGCCCATCGTCTACATCGCCCTCATGGAGGACGGCATCACCCTCACCGGACGCTATCTCTGCGAGCCACGCCGCATCCGCAGCACCGAGTCCGCCATCTGGGAAGACCTCCTGACCACCTTCGCCACCCACAACGACATCCGCTGGGCTTACCCCACGGCGGTTGGTAGGGATACGGCGATCAGCGGCCGCCAGCTCACCACGCCCCGGGATCCATGGATCCCGCGAAGTATCCCAAAAGCAAAGCCCCGGAATCGTGAACTCCGGGGCTTTGTGAAAAGAAAACGTGCTACGCTTGGGGTGGAAGCGTGCACCGATCGTTATTTCATCCAAAAACGATCGATGCAATCACCGCGAGCTTGGGAAAATCGATCTTCTCCAAGACTTCAAAAGTGTCCGTAGTGACACACAAGGTGTATTCACCTTGCAGAAACGACTGCCAAACGGATAGTAGCGACTCCGCGACGAGATAGCCATCAGCAGGGCAGTTCGTATCCAATACGATCTTACCGCTCATGGCCGATAGGGGGTCCGTTCGTGGAGGTGGCGAGAACGATTCTACACGCTCTTCCGTCAGGGCGGCCATCCGCCCACATGCGATCGATCTCTTCTGCGGCCTTGCGGGCAAAGTGGTCCGAGATGGCCTGCTTCAGTTCGGCCGGCTCCTCAGGGGTCTTTTATCACAGACATCAGTTTGAGCATTTTCCAATTGGGCTTCATTGAGAGTCGTTGCTTCCATATAATCCGTCTTTGTTGGTGGCACAAAAAATACGACGCCTCCCCGCGCGGCCTTAGACTCCACCTCCTTCTTGTACCAAGCAAACTTCCTGCCTCGGCAGAGGCCTGCGCGAGTAAACAGGCGCCTGTTTGGCGCTCACAATTTGCGCGAGGGTAAACAGGCGCCCGTTTGGCGCTACACACTGCGCAAGGGTAAACAGGCGCCCTGTTTGGCACTCACGCAATTTGCACGAGGCAAACAGGCGACCTGTTTGGCGCTACACACAATTTGCGCAGGGTAAACAGGCGCCTGCTGGCGCTACAATTTGCACGAGGTAAACAGGCGCCTGTTTGGCACTACACAATTTGCGCGAGGGTAAACAGGCGCCTGTTTGGGAGCTCACGCAATCTGCGCGAGGGTAAACAGGCGCCTGTTTGGCACTATACACTGTTTGCACGAGGGTGAACGGGCGCCTGTTTGGGGAGCGGAAGGCCATTTTTCGTTTGTAGGTTTTAGTTTTTCGCTTCCTACGCTCCCTACCTTTGTCCCATCATCATCAAAATAGCAGACCATTATGAAGAAGTATCTCATCTCACTGGCAGCCGTCATCATGGCGCTGACCGCGTGCGAGGGCCCATGGGGCCTCCGGGACCCTGTCGGACCGCAAAGGCCCTCCGAGTACGGGATCCGGATCAGGGATCATGTCCGCTGGAAAGTCTTTGAATACACCGTCCTGGGCGCGATTGGGAACTGGTGGGCGGCAAGGATGCGCTCAATCTCGCACTACATCTTTGAGTTCGAAAGGAACCTCCTGACCAAAGAGATGACCGAAGGAGCCATCGTGGGCTACCGGATCTTGACGCTCGACAACGGTAGCAAGGTCTACACCCCGATGCCCTGCAACCTGCCCTCTCGCGGGAGCGTCAGCGGCAACCGAGAACCTCTGGAACGAAGTCACACCTCGACTTGCAAGCCGGTTCGATCGCTTTCTATGCCTATTACTCTGACTTCAAAACCAGAAACCGCCCCCGACGTGCAGCTTCCGCATCGTCATACTCTATTAATAGGAATGGCTGACGAACAATTTGATTTAGTAGCCAAAACGCTCTACGGACTGGAGGATGCTGGCTGACGAGCTTCGCGCACTCGGTGCCGAGGCCGTCGAGACGGGCCGACGCATGGTGGCCTTTCGTGGCGATAAGGCCATGCTTTACTAGGCCAACTTCCACTGTCGAACCGCCCTGCGCATCCTCAAAGCCCGTAGGCCCGCTTCCGTGCCGAAAACGCGGACGAGGTTTACGAGGCCGTCAAGGCCGTCGAGTGGGAGCGATACCTCTCGCCCGAACGCACCTTCGCCGTGGACGCGGTCATCTATTCCGAGAATTTCCGCCACTCCAAGTTCGTGGCTTACCGCACGAAGGACGCCACAGCCGACCGCTTCAAGGAGCGCACCGGCCAGCGCCCCTCCGTGCGCCTGAGCAACCCGGACGCGGCGATCCATATCCACATCTCGCACAACGATTGCACGCTGGCCCTCGACAGCTCGGGCGAGAGCCTGCACCGCCGTGGATACCGCGTGGAGCAGGGCGAGGCGCCGCTGAACGAGGTCTCGCGCCGGCATGATCCTCTTGACCGGATGGCGCGGCGAGTCGCACTTCGTCGACCCCATGTGGCTCCGGCACCCTGCTCATCGAAGCCGCCATGATCGCCCCTCAACATCCCGCCCGGCGTCTCATCGCAAGGGCTTCGCCTTCGAGCGCTGGCCAGACTTTGACCGCGAGCTTTTTGAGTCGATCTACAACGACGACTCTGGGAGCGCGACTTCGAGTTCCTCTGTCACGGCACCGACATCTCCGCCGACGCCATCCGCCGCACCGAGCGCAACGTGCGCAGCGCCGGCCTCTCGCGCTATTACGCTCCGCACCATGCCCTTCCAGCAGTTCATGCGCGCACCGCAACCCGCCATCCTCGTCACCAACCCGCCCTACGGCGAGCGCATCGCGATGGACAACGTGGCGGAGCTTTACGGCATGATCGGCGAACGGCTGAAGCACGCCTCATGGGCCGTCAGGCGTGGATCTTGAGCTACCGCGACGAGTGTTTCGACCACATCGGCCTCCGCCTCAACGCCAAGCTCCAGCTGATGAACGGCGAGCTGACGTGCGAATACCGCGGCTACGAACCTTCGCCGGCACGAATAGAAAGACTATCGCAAGGCGCAAAGTGAAGCTCCGCCCGCACGCCGATTCGACCGCAGCGAACGCACAGAACGCAGTGAACGGTTCGAACGCCGTAGCGTCCTGAACGCAGTGAACGATTTGAGCGCAGCGAACGGCCCGAACGCCGTGAGCGTCCGGAGCCGCGGTGAACGCACAGCGCGTTTTGCTCGTGGCGAGCGCACGGAGCGAGGCGAACGGGTTCAAGCGCAGCGATCGTCCCTGAACGTTCTCCCGCGGCGAACGATCTGAGCGCACGGAACGGTTCGAACGCAAAGAGCGCAGCGAGCGGCCGGCCCGCAACACATTTACCGGCAAGCCCCGCCTCAGTCGGCGCGACCTCGACGCCCTACGCAAGGCCATCGACAAGCCGGACGCGATCGTATCGGAAGATCCGAAGATTAATCCCTCCCATCGCCACCGCGGCGTTAGAAACAGGGGACGCACCGCTGAGAATCCAACTCGGCACGTCCCCTTTTGTTGTTACAAGTGATCGTGACGAGTTTACTAGATTGAGGTCCATGCCCTTCGGATACTTCACACTATAGCTGAAGGTGAAGGTGCGCGCCTCGCCGGCCTTGGAGCGTCACGTTCCACGTCACGACGCCCGTCTCAGTGTTGTTCGTCGTCGGCGTGGTGGTGTCTTTCAGCAGCTCCACTTCGATGTTCTTCTGCGTCGAGATGGGATACTGATCCCCTGAGCGTAAGGCGGACGTCACGCTTGCGATTGTTCTTCACCGAGATCGTGTAGGCGAACACCTGCCGTGTGTCTGAACCAGACCTTCTTCGTGCTGAAGTCCTTCACTTTCTCACGCCGTATGGTGATGCGCTTGTCGGTGCCGAGCGTCAGGGTGAGCTTCTTCAGCGCCTCGGCGTTGTCGATGTAGGTCTCGCCAGAGGTGAGACGCCGTCGTAGGTGATCTGCGCCGATCCGCTGGGCAGATCCAGCTTGTCGCTCTCCTTGATTTCGGCCCAGGAGGTAAGTCTCCGTGTCCAGCTTCGGCGCGGCGTAGTAGTAATAATCCGCGGCGGCCTCCTGGGTGCGCAGGTCGATGTTTTGCTCCTTGCCGTTGCCGGGGATGGTGTAGGGGCAGGTCGATGGCGTAGATGGTGGCCCGACGGCCGAGTTGTCGCTCACGATAACGTGATCATCAATCGACATCTCCATCGGCTTGGCCTCTCGCCACGTCTTCGACCGCCATATCGGCCTCTGCCTTGGCGACGGATCGGGTCTTCATGCTATACGAGTTCTGCACGGTCATTTCGGCCAACATCATGGGGGATTCTCGCGGAGGAACCAGGTGTTGAAGAGTGGCGCCACGCGTCCGTTGTTGGGCGATCCGGTGGAGGGTCAGCTTCACCTGCTTCCAGTCAACGCCCGTTGTCTGCTTCGCTCGCTTTCTGCACGATGCGGATCGGCTTCTCGGGCGACTCCACGTTGATGCCGTAGTAAAGGCGTCCAGCTGGCGGCGAAGGTGCAGTAGCTCACGGCCACGCGTACGGCGCCGGCCACGGGGTGCCGTCACGTTCAGAGCGCAGCGCTCCGGCGTTGTGACCCGCCTCGGCGAGCTGCTGACTGAGTCGCTTGACGGTGGCCTCACATCTTCTTCTCCTCACGAAGGCGAATCAGCTCGTTTTTCGAGTGGCCATCATCTTCGTCTTGTAATAATCCATGCTCCGTGAAAGCTCATCGAGCGACACGCCGCGCTCGGACGGGGTGGCCATCTTTGCGTCAGTACCGGTCTCGAGGGAGTTTGAGCATTTGCTCGTTTGTCTTCGTTTCGATGCCGATCTGCCGGAGCTTGTTTTCGTACGTTCGGAGTGAGGTCCAGCATGCGTTGTGTGCCTGCGTCGGCAGCCTTATCGGTCTGGTGGCGCGGCACATACCGTAAGCCGTGATCAGGGCGCCGCCGCTCATGCCGATCCGGAGGCTGCTCTCGTCGATGCCTGAGCTGGGGCCTTCGATCCACACCTCGTTGTCGCCCTTATCCAGTGTCACCGAAGCGGTATGCTCCAGCACAGCGCCGCGATAAAACACGGTCGCCTCGTTCAGTTTAGCCGGTGCCGATTTGGGTTCGCCGCCGGCCAGTGCATCCATTGTCATGCTCATAAACAAAATACCTGCTGTGATTAATAGGGTTGCTTTTCATATTCTCTTTTCTATTAGGGGTTCGTGGCAAAGGTAGACGGTGCCGTGCTCTCGGCCGCTGCCTCGCGCGAGGGCGGCGGCGTTCTTTGGCGCGTCGGGCGCCGGCACGTCGGGCGAGGAGCTCGGCGTAATGCTTACGGAGGATGTTGAGGCCGGAGGCGTCCGGCTCCACGCCTCCACCTCAGGGGTGAGGCGTCGGCCGCGACGGCCAGGTAGAGGCTGAGCCGGGTATAGTCCTCCGTGATGGCGCGGCGCATGATCCCGACGTCGACCGGGGTGCGCTGAGTTTCATTGGCGCGGCGCTGGGCCGCGATGGGTACGATAGGCCTCGTTGGCGGCGCGGATGGCGTCCACGTCCGTCTGCGGGTGGAGCCGCTGGACGGCTTCGGCGTAAAGGCGATTTCGTGAGGTCGTTGAGGAAGTTGTCCGTGGCGCCGGTCAGCTTCTGAACGTTGAGGGTAGACCAGCCGATGCTTCCGCCAGAGGATGTTCCAGCGCCTCGTAGGCTGGCGCTCGTCCGCGTCCTCGGATAGCCGATAGACCTTGAAGCGGAGGCCGAAGCGGCTGATGGCCGTCCGCCGCTCGCTGTTTTTCGTGTGCGCCACGGCCGTCTCGGGCCTCCGCTGGGGGGTCGCGCGTAGCGCCCTCCAAGGGTCCGATAGCGGCTTTGATAACCATCGTGTAACGCTTCAGCGGCGCGTCCGTCTCGATCAGCGTCGCGCCTCTCATTTCGATCTGTTCCACCGTCTCGCGCATCAGCGTGATGAACTCCATCTGCTGCAAACGGGTGGTGTTGCGAGCCATTAATTCCTTCATATCGTTATTCCTTCTGACTTCTTCTGACAAGAGAGTGAATCCGGCGTATAAGCACTCATTGTCTGCAGACAAATCAGCGTATAACATGTTTCAATCTCTATTGTCTATAGACAAACCTCGCATTTACACGATTCAAATCTCTTGTCGGCAGACAAAAAGTATGCATTATCTCTATACATCTATTGTCTACGGACAAACATACCACAATAGGTAACGCCTCATTTTGTCCATAGACAATCCTATGTTTTTAGATATAAACGACCATTTTGTCTGCAGACAAAATCAACTGTAACACGTTTTTCCAGCCCATTGCCGACCGTCAACCCTCCGTCCGAAAACAAAAAGCCCCATCTGCAACAGCAGACAGGGGTCAAACGATGCGGGAGTGAGAACCGTATAAAATGAAAGAACGCTTCTCAAGTATGCTGCCTTGCGGCTCGCCTGGGAGGCTTATTGTCTTTTACTCTATATAGATGCGTTCCTTTTTGGGAAAGCGGGCGCAAAAATAAAATCGCTTTTTAAGCCACAATCGCTTTCACGCTTTTATTCTTTTATTTTCTTCCCAGTGTCCATAGTGCCTCTCTACTCCAATTTTATCAGGGAACCCCATCGCTTTCAGATTGGCCACATCCTTGTATTCATCCAACAAGGGATTTTAGTCTCGCCTTAAAGCGTGACGTAGGGTTCGCTGTTTGTAGAGATATAGTCAAGCATGCATAGGGAAGTACAGACACGACTCCTTTTGCACACCGTTCGGATCACTTATCCAACGCAACGTTTTCGAGAATTCCAGTTTCACTGGCACTCTACTCATCGCCCCTATTCCAAAAGTCTGGCATGATGCGCGCAAATGTTCCGCACATAATTAATCGTATGCAACCATGAGCAGAATATTTCTGGTGGCAGACCGAAATACCACGATATGCCGCTGACATCCTCACGCAGTTGCAGCTCGTCGCAAATACGTGATAGCTGTTTGAAAGTACATGATCTCCACACACATCCAAGAGGGAGGATTCAGGGGGATCACCGTACTTCGTTTTGTAGTCGCTGTATAAAGACCTCCGCTCTGTTATTGTTCAGTTGTTCTTTAATGTGCTTCTGTATATCCGAAAACACATCGATCACGATATCCCTGCCTTTCACCGTTTTTGTTTTGGTCGGCTGAATATCTCGCGATTATCTTGCCAGTGCGATCCGTATTTCTGACTAAGTTGATGTACGATCTGAGCACGAACGGCAACCTCTACACGTTCGATCGCGTCAAAAACAAAGCAGCCTCAGTTTCCTATCGAATACGTATAGACGATAAATCATATCCCACGTGCTTCCCTTTTTGAATTTACTGGATGTGGCATCGCTATCTTCTCTTTATATGGCAGCATATAGGGCACTGAGGCGATAGTAGCTGATGTTTTTAGCTGACGCGCTGTCCTCTGCCGGTCTGGGATCAATAAGCCTTTTGACGCTAACAAATCGATTTGCTCGTCATAGCTTAATGGTCGTTTGTCATAGTGTTCCATAAGAATGCCCGTAACTCATGTGTCTGATTTTTCCATTCATGTCATACTGGTCGCAAAGCATCGTCCGATGCGTCCCCTCTTCTCACAGCCCCAGCAGCGCCTTCCAGCCGGCGGTGCCGAAAGTCAGGTATTCCGAAAGGAAACGCTCGATGTCGGCCTCCGAAAGTTCGTCGTGGCGGACAATCTCGCCCATGACGGTCAGCCAGAGCGAGCTGACGGTGCGGAGGAAGAAGGGCGATACGTCACCCGTGACGCGGTCCGGATAGCGCTCCTTCATCAGGCGGATGTAGCGAATGCCCTCGAGGGTCTGGCGCTCGCAGAAGGTGTCGCGGAAGTGCTCCAACGACGAGCCTGCGGCGTGGAAGAGCAGCAGGCGAAGCTCGGCGCGAAAGTGCTGCGGGAGGCGCATGAACTCGTTCAGCATGTGCTCCTGATACGACTTCATGAGTACACGTCCGTGGTCAGGTAATAGTCGCTGTTGTGGCGGGCCAGGAGGTCTTCGAAGGCGTCGAGCAGGGGCTGTGGGACGGCCCGAAAGAGGGTGTCCTTGTCGCGGAAGTAGTTGTAGATATTGCTAGCGTCACGCCCGAGTCGGGCTATGGTGCGCATGGAGGTATCCTGAAATCCTCGCTCGAGAAACTCCGCCCGAGCGGCTTGCAGGATGGATGCGTGGTTCTGTGTCTTGGATTGTGCCATGATGTCTCTGTAAACTCCTTTCTGTCGATGCATGATATCGTCCATTTTTCTATGTGCGACAAAAAGTAGGGGCTTTGTAGAAGGAGGCAGGCGGGGCCTACTTTTTGCGAGCCGATAAACCCCAAATAATTAATGTATCACAGCGTATGAAGAAGAAAAAGATGATGTGGCTATGTGCCGCCGTAGCCGTGGTCGTGCTAGCCACGGCCTGTGGTGTGACAGAAGGATCTGGAGAACGCTTACAACCTCAAGGATTGCAAGTATTCCTACCGCTCGATCTCGAATATCCGGGTCAATAACGAGAGCTGGGACTGGTGAGCGGCGCCAAAGCTGCTGGCCCAACTCAGCAGCGGAGGATCCATCTCGTCGCTACCGCTACAGTTCACGCTCAACCTCAACGTGGAGAATCCGAACGCCTCTGCTGCAGCCTTCCAGGCGATGGAGTACAGGTGTCGATCGACTCGCTCGACTTTACCGAGGGCAAGCTCATGGAACCGTTCAGTGTGAATGCAGGGACAAACGAGGACGCTCAGCGTGGGCATTGGTACGGACGTCGGACGACTCTTCTCCGGAGAGTCACGGGGCGCCATGATGCGGATCTTGCAGAACCTCGTCAGGTGGGAATCGAAGACCCAATCGACCGTCACGGTACAGCTGCGCCCAACGTTCAACGTAGGCGGTGTGCCCATCACCTCGCCGCTCTACATCCCGGTTAGCTTCAAGATTGGCGGGAAGAAGTAACTCTGCACAACTGACAGATTTGACAGCCCGCTCCGGACGAATTGTCTACATCCGGTTTCGGTACACGGTTTTGCAATAAGGGAGGGCGAAGCGGCCGATCCCCCGCAAGAGGGAAGGGCGCTTCAGACAACCCAACAACATAAACAGTAACATAAAAACGGAGGATTAGAAAATGACTTTAGCAAGAAGGAATCAGAACTGATTGGTTGCCGTCGATCTTCAACGACTTCTTTGAGAACGACTGGATGAGTCGGCAGCACCACGGCTCCGACCATCAACGTGAAGGAATCGAGACGCTACACCGTGGAGGTGGCTGCACCGGGCATGACGAAATCCGACTTCAGCGTCAACATCGATGCCGACAACAACCTGGCGATCTCTATGGAGAAGAAGGGACGAGGCGCAAGGAGGAGAACCGCGAAACGCGCTACCTGCGCCGCAATTTTCATACGCCAAGTTCCAGCAGACGCATGATCCTGCCCGACGACGTAGACAAGGATCGCATCACGGCCCGCGTGGAAGACGGCGTACTGATGATCGGACTGCCCAAGATCTCGCATGAGGAAGTGCGCCGCTTCGGACGCTCCATCGAGATCGAGTAAAACCAGAGAAAGAGAGACAAGAAAAATCGCAAATAGCGTGTTCATGGTAATGTATTGAAAGTGGATGAGGGACGGTGGTTCGGCGCTACAACGGCGCTCGGGTCTCCGCCCCTTTTCTGTTCCCATCGCTGCCGCGAACACACCCGATTGATATATGAGAACAACCATAACCATCACCCTATTATTCATTCAATCCATCATTCAATTAGTCATGGCACAAGAGAAAGAGAACCAAGGTGTAGTAACGTTCGCAGAAACCCTGTGACGCTGCTCGGAGAACTGATCAAAGTGGGCGACACTGCCCCGAATTTACCGCTACGGTGAGGGCCTGAAACCCGTCCGCCTGTCTGACTTCAGGGCAAGACCGTGATCCTGTCCGTCTTCCCGTCAGTCGACACGAAGGTGTGCGCCACAGACGCGCCGCTTCAACAAGGAGCTTCGGGCTGTCCGGAGAACGTGGTCGTGCTGACCCTCTCCAAGGACTTGCCCTTCGCGCTCGGTCGCTTCTGCGCCGCCGAAGGCATCGACCGCATCCACACGCTCTCGGACTATCAGCACTCCGAGTTCGGCCTGAAGTACGGTTTCCTGATGAAGGAGAACATGCTGCTGGCGCGTGGCGTAGTGGTCGTGAACCCCGAAAGGTAGTCACGTGTGTGGGTATGTGAAAGGAAGTAACCTCACGAGCGGATTACGCTAAGGCGCGAGGGCTGCTCGCGCTGCACTCTGATCCGCCACGTATGAACGTATGACTGCCGTAGAACGGACATAGTTCCCCCTTATAGAAACGAGCAGTAATCGTTGGAGCCACCTCGGGCTTGGGCCTGGAGGTGGCTCGTTCATGATGGGCAGGGGTGGAGCATCAGGGGTGGCCGGCCGACGCGTCGAGGCGTTGGAGCAGCTGCGGGCCGTGGCGCCAGACCGCGTCCGGGTTCGTGCTATCGACGTCACCCAAAGCGACGCCCGGACCGTCTCCACGCCCTCATCGACGATCTCGGTGGGATGGATCTCTACTTCCACTCCTCCGGCATCGGTCGGCGAGAACTCGGACTTAGATCCGAGCATTGAGCTACTACGGTCCGCACCAACGGCGAAGGCTTCGTGCGTATGGTGACGGCCGCCTACCGCTATTTCCGCACCCAAGGCCGCGGACATATCGCCGCCATCACGTCCGTAGCCGGCACGCGTGGCATGGGCGCCGCCGCGGCTTACTCGGCCACGAAGCGTTTCCAGCGCACCTACCTCGACGCCCTCGCACAGCTGGCTCACCGTGAGGGACTCCGCCTGCGCATCACGGACATCCGTCCGGGCTTCGTCCACGGCCCTCCTCAGCTCGGAGGTGCGTTACCCGATGATGATGGAGCCAGCGCCCGTGGCCCGACAGATCGTCGGAGCTGTGGAGCGTAGGCGGCGCGTGGCCACCATCGACAGGCGCTACCGCGCGCTCGTCCTCCTCTGGCGCCTCCTGCCGCAGTGCGTCTGGGAAAGGATGAAGATCTGATGGGCAGCTGCGGCCACGCCGGCAAAGTTTTTCCCCGTCACGTTGCGGATACATCCCATACCGGCAGAGCCCCTCTTCCATCAAGGGTGAAAGGGGCCCCTTCCGAGCTAAGACGTTCGGCCGGATGGCATCACACCAAGTGGATATTCACTCTTAACGTTGCGAGTTAATATCAAGCGAGTGGATATTAAGCCCTAGAGTAAAGAGTTAATGTCAACTGAGTTGATATTAAGCCGACAAGTAAAGAGTTAATGTCAGCTGAGTTGATATTAAGTCGACAATTAAAAGAGTTAATGTCAACAGAGTTGATATTAAGTCTGAGAGTAAAGAGTTAATGTCAACAGAGTTGATGATTAAGTCGACAAGCTGGGAGTTAATATCCACCCTCAAAGTGCCGACTTCATGGCCCAAAAGAGGAGACGATACGTGGTATCGCCTCCCTCTCGCTGTTCAGACCCGCGGGGCACGCCGCCCCACGGGATGATTACGGGTAAGTTTAGTTGAAGATGTAACGCAAGCCGATCTGCATCTGCCAGCAGTTAGAACTGTTGCGATACGGTTCGTAGGTGCGGCTGTAAAAGCCCTTCTTCTTATTGACGGTGTTGTAACCCATCGAGTAGGTGGGCACGCCGTTGGCGTCCTTGCCCTCGTAGCGGAGGATCTTGCCGTAGTTGCTGGGCGAGGTGGTCTGCGTCACGCCCCAGGAGCTTTTCAGCGGGTTGCCGACGTTGAGGATGTCGAACGAGAGCTGCAGCGTGTGGATGGCTTTGCCCGCGCGCAGGCGGAAGTCTTGCGTCACCTTCAGGTCGAAGCGGTGCACCCACGGCAGGGCTGCGCCGTAAGCCTCGGCATACTCGCCCTTGTGGGCGCTCAGGTACTTGTCTTGCTCCACGAAGCGCCAGAAGGCTTCAGCCTGCTCGGCGGCGGTGAAGCCGTTCTTGTCGACAAACTTCAGCTCGTCTTTCGTGCTGGGGGATGTACATGAGGTCGAAGGAGTTCTTGTCGCCATTCATGTCGTTGCTGTAATAGTAGTTGTACATGCCCGAGGAATAGGCGGCGTAGTAGAGGCCGACGGAGGTCGCAAAGTACTCGCCGTAGTCCTTGCGATAGGGTCAGGAGGCGATGAGCTTGTCCGGCGTGAGGTACTGCGCATTGTGGAGCTCGGCGTTGTTGGAGCCGTCGACGGCATAGAGACCCTGCCAGGTGGAGTAGGCTGATTACCGGGCAGGCCGGTGATCTCTTTCGCCCACTGGTGGGTGTAGGAGAACATGAGGTTCAGATCCTTGATCGGCTCAGCGGTCACCATGGTTGAAAGAGGCGCTGTAGCCGCGGGTGTCGTTGTCGAGGATGACGGCACCACCGGTCACATTCTTATCCACCAAGTAGTTGCCCGTGGTGGAAGTAGAGTAATCAGACGGTTGTCGTGGGCCAGCAAGCGACTGAGGTTGCCGTTGTTGACGATGTTCCAGTTGCGCATCACGACGTTGTAGATGTCCTTGTTATACATCCCTTCCACGGTCAGGGGTCAGCGGGAAAGAAACGGGCGAGGCGATAGTCCACGGCTAGCGTGTTCTTCCAGATCTGCGGCATTTTGAAGTTGTCCGCTATGCCTGCGATCGAGGCGCGTGAGGCGGTGGAGTTCGGGTCGCCATAGATCGGCGTCGTGGGGGCGTCGAGGAGCTTGATCATGTCGTCCACGTTGGTGAGCATGTTGTTCTTGAACTTCTCAGTGTCTTGGCGTCGGTCACGGTGATCGTGTTCTGGATCATCGCGCTGTTGGTCGGCATATTGACTAAGAAGACCAAGGGTACGCGGCCGGTGAAGACGCCTGTACACTACGCACGACCAGGGCGATCGCCGTTGACGTCGTAGTTGAATCCTACGCGCGGCGAGAGGAGTACGGAGGTTTTTGGGGCCACTTGCCGGTGTTGACACGCGGCGACTGGAAGGAGGCGTAGTTCAGGTCGTTCTTAGCCACGAAATGGTCGCGCCAGTTGAGCTCGGGTGGGCCTGATTCGTTTCGATGGGCGTGACGAAGTTCGTCATGTCTGCACGCAGGCCGTAGGTCAGTTTGAAGCGGTCGGTGACGTTCCATTCGTCTTGCAGAAGAGGCCGGACTGGATGAAGGCCACTTCGAAGCCGGATTCTTATCGCCTTGCATAGCCGTAGGTCAGACCGAGGCAATGGGCGCAGTACCAGCCTTGAAGTCGTCAAACGAGGCATACTTATAGTAGCCCGTACCAGCAGCGCATGTAGGTGTTAATGGCCTTCTGATACTCCACGTTCAGACCGCCGATGAGACGGTGTGAGACCGATGGTCAGTGAGATGGTCCTGCAGGTTGAGGGACGTTATTCTGCGATCCGGTGGTCCAGGTAAAGAGCTCGTAACCGGCCGACATAAAGGCGTCGCCCGCGCCGTCCCAAATGTCGATGAAGGGGAAGGGCTTGGAGGGTGGAATTACGCTTGTCGTGGATGTCGGAGTAGGTGAAGAGGATGCGGTTCTGGAGCGTGTTGCTGAAACGGCTGTTAAGCTCGCCGGTGACGGACCAGACGTTGTTCTCCATCCCGTAGCAGGAGTTGCGGAAAGAAAGGCCTTGTCAGAGATGCGGCTCGACGAGGCGCGCGGGTTGATGCCCGACGTCCAGTTGGGCTCATTGATGTGCGAGTTCGTGGTGTAGTTGAAGCGCACGCTCAGCTTGTGGAGCGTCGTTGATGTTCCAGTCCAGACGGGACCCAGGGCCTTGTAGTTCTTCGTGCCGCCGTCGCTGAAGTCGGTGTGGAGCCGGGCTCGTAGCCGTACTTGTCGCGGAGAATCTTGGCGAAGGCTTCCATGTCGGCCGCCGTGACGCGTGAGGTCTGCGTGGCGCCGCTGCCCACGCCGTCGGTGGAGACGTGATACTTTCGTGATCGGGTTGGGCGAGTTCTGCACTCTCCGTTGATGAAGAAGAAGAGCTTGTTTTTGATGATCGGCCCCGCCGGGCGTGAAGCCGTACGTCTCGGTGCGTTCGCGAGCGCGGTCGCCGGAGGTCGTGACCGTCGACGGTGTTCCCGCGCAGGCTCTCGTTGCGGTGGTAGGTAAGCCGTACCCTTGAGGGTGTTCGTACCCGACTTGGTGATGGCGTTGATGCGCCGCCCGCGAAGTTCGTTTGGCGCCATCGAAGGGCGCTACGACCACCTGAAGCTCCTCGATAGCATCAGAGCGAGATCGGATTACCGCCGCCGGGCAGGGGTGCCCGAGAGGCCGAAGTTGTTGTTCAGGTTCGCCCCATCGACGGTGAACGTGTCGTACGTCCGTCACGGCGGTCGACGGTGCCGCCGCCCGAGTGAGGCGACATGCGCGTGAAAGTCCGTCAAGCTGCGGTTGATGGAGGGCGGAGCTGTAGCTGTTGCGGAGACGTTCGTCGAGGCGCCCGTCTTCATACCGGTGAACTTCGACGAGGCGGCGGTGACGACCACCTCGTTCAGCGTCAAGTCGTCGCGGAGCACCGCGTCCAGCGTCGCCATTTCGCCCAATTGGAGCGTCACGTCGCGATACTCGACGGACTTCAGCCCGACGTACGACATGGTGATCTTGTACGGCCGCCGGGGCGCATACCCTCGATCGAATGAGCGACCGTCGACATTCGTGACGGCGCCGTACTGCGCCTGCCCGAAGGCTCATGCACGGCCACGATGGGCGGCGCCGATGAGCGCTTCGCCCTCCTGGTCTGCGATCTTTCCGCCGATGGCGGACGTTGTGATCTGTGCCGATGCAATGGCTGGCAAGATCACTGCTAACAATAGCAGATAGATTCTCTTCATGATCAATGCGTGTTTAGTGTGACATATAAAGTAAATAGTTAGAGACAGGTGTCTGGTAGGCGGCCCTTTCGGCGTCCGCCCGTGTGCTTATAAAAGAAGGAGCGGCGACGAAGCCTTCATGCACTCGTTGCACCTTGCATTTCTATTCTTCGATCAGCTTAGTCCGCGGAGCTTGCGGACCGATCTCTTTCGCGACTGCGGATGTATTCTATGATGGTCTCTTCGGACGACTTGCCCGTGGGCTTCGCAGCTCGCGCATGCGGGATTTGTAAGCCGACACGATGTAGTCGTTCAGCGCCACGCGATAGTATCGACCCTCCTCGAGCGGTCGGCCGTCGAGGAACGACATCTCGATCCGATCCGGCTCGCCATTCTTCGTATAGAGGGTGTAGATCATGCCCGAGACAAGTAGGTCGACGGCGTGACGGCGCTTGTTGTAACGATGCGACACGCGGATCAGATCACGCATCTCTTCGGGCGTCAGTTCCACCACGTTCACTTCGTTGCCGAAGGGATCCATCTCGTAGACCATCTCGCCGTCATGTCGCCCGGCTCAAAGCGCCCCGATGCGTATGCCGCCGGCGTTTTGGAAGGCGAAATCGGCCCGTTCGCATGGCCGCTTCGGCATCCGTCACGAGGTTGCCCAGCCCTTCCTTACCCTCGATCCGCGCCGTGACACGGCTGATCACTTCGTTCAGCGGCGACTCGTCGTAGAACTTCTTGATGGCGGCCTTCACGGTCGCGTCCTCCGCCGTCATGCTGGCCACGAGGGATCAGCCGATTGCGCCGCACAACAACTTTCCGTCCGCGCAGCGCTCGGCTCCGGCCGCCCGACGTGTGCAGGGTATTCCCGCCCGCCTGGGTGATGAGTACGCCGTTGACCACGACGCCCGTAGCCGAGGCGCGTGTGCGAATAGCCGCCCAGATCAGGTCCAACTCCGGCATCCGCTCGGCGAGCTTCTTATCCTCCTCCACGCCCATCTGGTTGAGGGGCGAGGAAGACGTCGCAGCGCTTCCGCATATCGCGCAGCTTCGTAAGCTCCTCGACCGGTTCGGTGAGACGTCAGGCCGGTGAGGCGCCCCGGGTGCGACGACGGGATGAGCCGCCCGCTGATCGCTTCCACCTGTATGCCAGAGATGATGCCGGGGCGCAGGCGGCCGACCCGGATCACCGTCGACGGCTCCGGCTGACGGATCTCAGCGCCCTCGCCGACGTGCAGGGTTGGCGCAGAGGAGGGGAACCGGGACTGACGGATGCGTTCGGAGAGGACGCGTTGGCCGTAGTCGAACTCGTGGTTTTCCGACAGCCGATGCGCGGTATCCGACGCGGTTCATTAGATCAATAATGGGGTAGCCCTTGCCCGGCTGATCGCAATGATCCACCACGGGGTTGCCTGAGAATAGGTCGCCACCGCTGAGCACGACAACGCGCCCCGGATGTGCTTTTGTTCTTGGCTAACGAAGGCGGCCACCTTCGCATAATCGTCGATATGCGCGTGCATATCGTTCGTCGAGAGGGATGACGAGCTGCGTCTCCTTCGTCGTGCTACAGGCGGCGAATCCGACGGCGATCATCCATAGAATGAAGATCCTTTTTCATGTGTGCTATCTCTTCTTGCTGTTATTTCTTTTTAAGGCAAAGGGTACACAGCTGTTCAAAAATCATTAAAACGAGAGCGAAGAGATCCGTCTATCCGCGCCTGGAGCAGCGAAAGTCCGCTGCCGAGGCCAGGGGAAATTTGGCCGGATGCGGATGTGCATTGCAGATGATTGCCTGAAATCGCTTGAAGCTTTTCAGCCAAAAAGCCTCGGAAATCGCTTGAAAAACTTTTTCAGTAATTGCCTGAGAAATCGCTTGAAAAACTTTTTCGGCTCATTTCCTCAGAAATCGCTCGAAAAACTTTTTCAGTAAAAAGCCTGAGGAAATCAGATACCTACAAGCGAAAAAGAAGCATAGAGGACGGACCGCAAGAGAATGGAATATTTTTCGGCCTTTTGCGGGATATTGTGAGATTTTGTTTGCCTGTTACAGAAACGGCTCTATCTTTGCCGCCGTTTCATGGCATATGTAGATAAAAATGAAGTCCGTATATACACTTTCCGTCGTCCTATCGATTAATGTCATTATTATTCCAATGGCGTTACGGGAAGGGTGTAAACGATTCGGTTTTGACAATTCGTTTTTGTAGCGAAAAGGGCCTTTCTCATCAAGCGTGGGAGGGCTTTTTGACATGTTGCCAGAGCCTTCCCCTTTAGAAGGCATGAGGAAGACCCGGGGTCGCACAACAACGGAACAAACAGAAGAAATAAAGAAGAATGGATTTACGTAGTTCAAAGAGTACACAGGGGCGCCGCATGGCGGGCGCCAGAGCGCTCTGGGCCGCCAACGGGATGAAGCGCGAACAGATGGGGCGACCCATCGTGGCCGTGGTCAACTCGTTCACGCAGTTTGTGCCCGGACACACATCTGCATGATGTGGGGCAATTGGTGAAGCAAGAAATTGAGCGAATGGGCTGCTTCGCGGCCGAGTTCAACACAATAGCGCATCGACGACGGCATCGCTATGGGGCACGACGGCATGCTCTACTCCCTGCCCTCGCGCGACCTCATCGCCGACAGCGTCGAATACACTGGTGCAGGCGCACAAAGCCGACGCCATGATCTGCATCAGCAATTGCGATAAGATCACGCCAGGGCATGCTTATGGCGGCCATGCGGCTGAACATCCCCGCCGTGTTCGTCTCCGGCGGACCCATGGAGGCGGGGCGCCACGGCGAGCGGTCGCTCGACCTCATCGATGCGATGGTGATGGCGGCCGACGCGTCCGTCACCGACGCCGAAGTGGAGGCCGTCGAGCGGAACGCCTGCCCCACCTGCGGCAGCTGTTCCGGGCATGTACACGTCAACTCGATGAACTGCCTCAACGAAGCCATCGGACTGGCGCTGCCGGGCAACGGCACGGTGGTAGCCACGCACGCCAATCGCCTGCAACTCTTCCGCGACGCCGCCCGGCGAATCGTGGAGAACGCCTACCGCTACTATCGCGACGACGACGCCTCCGTGCTGCCGCGCAGCATCGCCACCGTGCGTCCTTTTCTCAACGCCATGCGGCTGGAGCATCGCTATGGGCGGATCGACCAACACGGTGCTTCACCTCTTGCGCCATCGCTCACGAGGCGAAAAAGTCGACTTTACGATGGACGACATCGACGCCCTCTCGCGTGAGACGCCCTGCCTCTGCAAGGTGGCCCCGAACTCGGCAGTATCACATCCAAGACATCAACCGCGCCGGCGGCGTGAGTGAGCCATCCTCGACGAACTCTCCCGCGCGGGCGTGCTCGACACCTCCGTTCGGCGTGTCGACGGACTGACGCTGGCCGAAGCCATCGACCGCTACGACATCCGCAGCCCGCACGTGACGGACGCCGCAATGGCCGTCTATCACAGCGCGCCGGGCCTCCGCTTCAACCTCAAGATGGGGTCGCAACGCACCATCTACGACAAGCTCGACACGGATCGCGCCGAGGGTTGCATCCGCGACGTGGCGCACGCCTACTCGAAAGACGGCGGCCTGGCCATCCTCAAGGGTAACATCGCCCCTGCGCGTACTGCGTGGTCAAGACGGCGGGCGTAGACGAACGCATCCTGCGCTTCAGTGGGCCGGCACGCGTCTTCCAATCGCAAGACGACGCCTGCGAGGGTATCCTCGGCGGACAAGTCAGCGCCGGCGATGTGGTCGTCATCACGCACGAGGGGCCGAAGGGTGGCCCCGGCATGCAGGAAATGCTTTATCCCACGTCGTACATCAAATCCATGCACCTCGGCGCCGAGTGCGCGCTCATCACTGACGGACGCTTCAGTGGCGGCACATCGGGGCTGAGCATCGGACCTATCTCGCCGGAAGCAGCCTCAGGCGGCGCCATCGGACTCGTCCGCACGGGCGACATCATCGACATCGACATCCCCGCGCGCACCATCAACGTGCGTCTCAGCGAGGCCGAACTGGCCGAGCGCCGGAGGGAGGAGGAGGCACGTGGCGCGGAGGCTTGGCAGCCACACCGCGACCGTACCATATCGAAGGCTCTGCGTGCCTACGCCAGCATGGTTTCATCAGCCGACGAGGGGCGTGCGAATCATCTAACATTCCTCCCAAACTACTACTTTCTGACTACTTCTAACTATACGCTTATAAATGGAGAATAAGGATACAATAACCGGTGCGGAGGCATTACTCCGCGCATTGATAGTGGAGGGACGGAGTGCATCTTCGGCTACCCTGGCGGACAGGCGATCCCAGTCTGCGATTGCCTCTACGACTACCGCGACCGGCTGCGCCACGTCTTGGTGCGCCACGAACGAGGGAGCCGCCCATGCGGCCCAGGATTTGCTCGCGTCAGCGGACGCGTCGGCGTGGCGCTGGTCACGTCCGGACCGGGCGCCACGAACACCATCACGGGCGTAGCTGACGCCATGCTCGACAGCACCCCCATCGTCGTCATCACCGGACGAGTCCCTCGCCCTTGCTGGGCACGGACGCCTTTCAGGAGGTCGACGTAATCGGCATCATGTCGCCCATCACGAAATGGGCCTGCAAGTGCGCCGCGCCGACGAGATCGCGTGGGCCGTGGCTCGCGCCTTCTACATCGCCTCCACCGGCCGACCCGGGCCGGTCGTGCTCGACATCTCAAAAAGACGCGCAAGTGGGCGGACGGTCTTCGAACACAAGCCCGTCGACTTCATCCCAGCTATCGCCCGTGGCCCGAAAATCAACGCCGAGCATGTGGCAGAGGCGGCCGCCCTGATCGACGCGGCCGAGCGTCCCTTTGCGCTGGTTGGGCGGGGTGTCATCCTCAGCGGTGCCGAACAGCAGCTGAAGGACTTTCTCGAAAAAGCTGACATCCCGCCGGAGTAACCATGCTGGGGCTTTCTGCTATGCCCACCGACTTCCGCCTGAACAAAGGCATGCTGGGCATGCACGGCAACGTCGGTCCGAACCGCAAGACGAACCAGTGCGACGTGCTCATCGCCATCGGTATGCGCTTCGACGACCGCGTTACGGGCGAGCTCAAGAGCTATGCACGCCAGGCCAAGATCATCCACCTCGACATCGACGCCTCGGGCAGGGGAAGAACGTCCGGGCCGACGTCAAAGTCTTAGGCGACGCTAGGCCTCCCTCAGCGCCCTCACCAACGCCGTACGCCCGGCACGCCACGGCGTGGATCGAGTCGTTCGCCACGGACGAGGCCGAGGGTGGGAAAAAGTGATCGAAAAGAGATACACCCCACCGATGGGAAGCTGCACATGGGCGAAGTGGTCCGGCGCGTCTCCGAGGCCACGAACCATAACGCGGTGCTCGTGACCGACGTGGGGCAGAACCAAATGGTGGGCGTACGCTACTTCCAGTACACCCAGACGCGCAGCGTCGTCACCTCAGCGGACTGGGCACGATGAGCTTTCGGCCTGCCTGCCGCCATCGGCACAAAGCTCGGCGCACCGGATCGCACCGTCTGCCTCTTCGTCGGCGACGGCGGATTTGCGAGATGACGATCCAAGAACTCGGCACCATCATGCAGGGAGCGGCTGGACGTGAAGATCATCCTCCTCAACAACCACTTCCTCGGCATGGTGCGCCAATGGCAAGAACTGTTTTTCAACGAACGATATTCGGCCACGGAGATGGAAAAATCCCGACTTTGTGGCCATCGCACGGGCGTTCCGCATTGCCTCGCGGGAGGTCAGCCGCCGCGAAGAGTTGGACGAGGCCGTCGAAGAAATGATGGCCACTGACGGGCCCTACCTCCTGGTGGCCGACGTAGAAAAATGCGGAATCATCTACCCGATGGTGCCCGCCGGAGCGAGTATCAGCAACATATTGATGTAACCCATGCAGACAAACGAAAAAAACATCAGTAGCCCCACGGACGGCCGCCGGCTCTACACTGTGATCATCTTCTCGGAGAACACCGTGGGCCTGCTCAACCAGATCACCATCATCTTCACCCGCCGGCAGCTGAACATTGAGACGCTCTCCGTCTCGCCCTCGGCCATACCCGGCATCCACAAGTTCACCATTACGACCTACGCCGACGAGGTGATGATCGAAAAAGTCGTCAAGCAGATTGACAAGCGCGTGGACATTCTCAAATCGTATTACAACACCGATGAGGACCTCGTCTACCAAGAGATCGCGCTCTACAAACTGGCCACCGACAAGTTTTATCCGCATGGGCGGCGTGGAAGATCTGATCCGTAAGTACGACGCCCGCATCATGCAGGATCAACGAAGACTGTGTCGTGGTGGAGATGAACGGGCATTACGAGGAAAACGCAGGCGCTCTTTCACGAACTCAGCGACCGCATCGGCGTCCTCCAGTTCATCCGCTCGGGCCGGTGGCCATCACCGAAGCCGCGTCGAGCGACTGGGCGACATGCTTTCCACCATCGAGGAGGAAATGCACCAGAAAGGCGGCTCTTGTTGAGCTGCCCGGGTAGTTACTGCCTAAAGGCCGGGGTAGTTATGCGGCTGCGCCGCGGTAATTCAAGTAGCTATATGCTTTGCTGCTGTTTCTCCTACTACCTCTGACTACTGCGGCGCGGCCGCAACTACCACGCGACTACTTCTAACTACATCAATAGAATATGGATCCCATAGGCACATACGACTACACGACCGAGGCTTACTCGCTCGATTTCATGGGGCGCCTGCCCCTGCCCACGCTCGGCAACTACCTCCTCGACGCTGCCGCGCGCATGCCGAAGAGCGCGGCGCCGGGTATACCGTGATGGAGGGCCGTGGCACGGCCTGGGTGCTCCTCGCCTCGCCATCGGGGTGATCGACACGGAGGGACTGACAGCCCCCATCCGCGTCAGCACGTGGGCCGGGCCGTAGAGCGGATCTTCATCAAGCGCTGCTTCGAGGTGACGTCGGCGGCCACAGGGCAAAACCGCTGGCTTACGCCCGCTCCATCTGGGCGGCGATCGACAAAAACACGCGCAGACCGACCTCGCTCGTCGGGGCGTGGGCCGACCGGATGATGGTGCCCGACCGACACTGCCCGGTGGAGATCGCTGGGCGAATCGCCGCCGCAGAAGAAGCGCCGGACAATGAGACCTACCACGCGCGTCGTTCGTTACAGTGACCTCGGCATTAACGGTCCGCTTGAACAGTATCCGCCACATGGAGGCGATGCTCGATGGATTCGACCTCGAAACCTACCGCACGATGCGGGTGCAGCATTTCGAGATCTCTTATCACGCGGAGGGACGCTGCGGCACGCCGCTCGCGCTATTCGCCGCAAGTTCGAACCGGGAGCGTTTGCCTGTGCGCTGGTCGATGGTGATCGCGCTGTCAGTCGGGCGCTGATCCGCTTTGTCTGAGGGGGCCCTGTGCTCCTTGTTCTTTCTTTCTTTTCTTGTTTTTGACTTGTGCCCGAACGTGATCCATGCTTTCTTTTCTTCTCTTGATAGAAGAAAGAAACAAAAGATCAAGGCGTCAGGGACGCCAGCCAAGTTTGTCCGGGTGCTCGATGGCGTCTTTGATGATGCCGAGGGGCTGGCCGGACGCAGGCGCATATTTCTGTTTTTATAAGCATTCACCTAAACCCAATTATATAGATAACGATATGGCAAAAATGAATTTTGGCGGGGTTGAAGAAAACGTAGTTACCCGCGAAGAGTTTCCAGTTGTGAAGGCGCTTGAGGCGCTCAAAGGCGAGACAATCGCTGTGTTAGGTTATGGCGTACAGGGCCCCGGTCAGGCGTGCAACTTGCGCGATAATGGTTTCCATGTCATCGTGGGCCCAGCGCCCCGGAAAAGACGTACGAAAAAGCTGTTGCTGACGGCTGGGTGCCGGGCGAGACGCTGTTTTCTCTCGAGGAGGCGGCGGAGCGCGGCACGGTGATCTGTATGCTTCTTTCTGACGCGGCTCAGATCCAGTGCTGGCCGCAGATTAAGCCGCATTTGACGGCCGGCAAGACGCTCTACTTCTCGCACGGCTTTGCCATCACGTGGAGCGACCGTACAGGTATCGTGCCGCCGAAGGATATCGACGTCATTCTGGTTGCGCCGAAGGGATCGGGCACGTCGCTGCGTACCCTCTTCGTTGAGGGACGGGGGTATCAACTCCTCTTATGCCGTCTACCAGGATGTCAGCGGGCGGGCACTCGATAAGACGCTGGCCATCGGCATTGGCATTGGCTCGGGATATTTGTTTGAGACGACCGTCGAGCGTGAGGGCTGTCTCCGATCTGACCGGCGAGCGCGGCTCGCTGATGGGAGCCATCCAGGACTCTTTGCAGCGCAGTATGAGGGTGCTCCGCGAGCACCGCCACTCTCGAAGCCTTCAACGAGACGGTGGAGGAGCTCACCCAATCGCTCATGCCTCTGGTTTGCACAGCGGCGGCATGGACTGGATGTACGCCAATTGTTCCACCACAGCCCAGCGCAGCGCCCTCGACTGGATGGGCCCCTTCCACGACGCTGTGAGCCCGTTGTCAGAAGCTCTACGACGAGGTGAAGACTGGACGCGAGGCTCAACGCTCGATCGACAGCAATTCGAAGCCCGACTACCGCGTTAAACTCGAGGCCGAGCTGAAGGCGCTTCGTGAGAGCGAGCTTTGGCAGACAGCCGTCACCGTACGCGGACTGCGTCCGGAGGGCGTTTAATGGATCAGGCAGGGGCGGGCAGCGTCTCGCTCCGCCGTCGAGACCTTCGGCGGGAGCGCCTCAGTCTGAACGATTCCCGCCGAGAGGCTCTCCATTCCTCGTCACCACAGAGCATCCCCGTCGCCCTTGCCATCAGCACTGCTCCCATGCGGATACACCTCGCTGCGCAAGGAAATAGCGCGTATCCGGTGTGGATACACGCTGCTGCGCGAGGAAATAGCACTGCTCCCGTGCGGATACACCCCGCTGCGCAAGGAAATAGCGCGTATCCGGTGCGGATACACCCCGCTGCGTAAGGAAATAGCCATGCTCCCATGCGGATACGCCCCGTTGCGCAAAGGAAATAGCGTGTATCCGGTGTGGATACATCCCGATGCGTAAAGGAAATAGTCATGCTCCCGTGCGGATACACCCCGCTGCGCAAGGGAAATAGCGCGTATCCGGTGCGGATACACCCTGTTTCGCGACGAAATGGCAGTGCTCCGGTGCGGATACACCCCGTTGCGCAAGGAAATAGCACTGCTCCGCGAGGAACATCGGGTCTTTCCTGACGAAATGGCAGTGCTCCCGATGCAGATGCACGACGTTTATTTCATTTTATGCTTCCCCACGCTTTCTTTTCCCCTTTTTCTCTTTTCATTTTTAGCTACACAGAATAAATGGATAACAAACTCTACATTTTTCGACACTACCCTGCGCGACGGCGAGCAGGTGCCCGAGTTGCCAACTCAACACGGTCGAAAAAGATCGAAGTCGCTAAAGCCCTCGAGGCGCTCGGCGTGAACATTCTCGAAGCCGGATTCCCCGTCTCCAGCCCAGGCGACTTCCAGTCGGTCGTCGAAAATCTCGAAAGCCGTCACCTGGCCCGTGATTTTGCGCCCTCACCCGCGGCGTCGAGAGGACATCGACGTGGCGGCGGGAGACCCTCAATATGCCCGCCGCAAACGTATCCACACGGGCATCGGCACGAGCGACTACCACATTCAGTATAAGTTCCGATCGAACCGCGAAGAGATCATCGAGCGCGCTGTTGCCGCCACGAAGCACGCCAAAAAGCTACGTGGAGGACGTGGAGTTCTACTGCGAGGACGCCGGACGCACCGACAACAGAGTATCTGGCACGCGTTGTGGAGGCCGTCATCAAAAGCCGGCGCTACGGTGGTCAACATTCCGGCACGACCGGCTACTGTCTGCCGAGTGAGTTCGGCGAGAAGATCCGCTACCTCATGGAGCATGTCGATGGCGTACACAAGGCGATCCTCTCCGTACACTGTCGCAACGACCTCGGCATGGCGACGGCCAACACCATGGCCGGCGTTCTGGCCGGCGCACGCCAGGCGGAAGTGACCATCAACGGCATCGGCGAGCGCGCCGGCAGCACCTCTCTCGAAGAGTGGCCATGATCCTCAAGTGTCACCACGCGCGCCTCGGAATCGATACAAACATCAACACCCAGCGCATACACGCCACCAGCCGCCTCGTCTCCAACCTGATGAACATGCCGGTGCAGCCCAGCAAAACCATCGTAGGCCGTAACGCCTTCGCGCACTCCTCCGGCATCCATCAAGACGGCGTGCTAGAAGAACGATGCGAGACGTACGAAATCATCGACCCCAGGATGTGGGCATCGACGACAATAGCATCGTACTCACCGCCCGCGGTGGTCACGCGGCGCTCAAGCATCGCCTCGAAGTGCTCGGCGTAGACCTGGGCAGCCGCGAGAAGCTCGACAAAGTCTATCAGGACTTCCTCCGCCTGGCCGACCGCAAAAAGAAATCAGCGACGACGACCTGCTCATGCTTGTCGGCGAAGACCGCAAGGCCCTCCATCGCATCAAGTTGGCCTACCTGCAAGTACGTCCGGCGTCGGGGTACGCTCCGTAGCCAGCGTAGCGCTCACGATCGCCGGCGAAACGTTCGAGGCAGCCTCCTCCGGCAACGGCCCCGTCGATGCCGCCATCAAAAGCCGTCAAGGCATCATCCGCCGCAAAATGACCATCCGCGAGTTCCTCATTCAAGCCATCGACAAAGGCAGCGACGACATGGGCAAGGTGCACATGCAGAGTCGAGCACGAAAGGCAATAACTACTACGGATTCGCCGCTAACACTGACATCATCGCCGCCTCCGTCGAGGCGTTCGTCGATACCATCAATAAGTTTGAGGGGCGAAAGGCTGACGGCTAAACACGGACTACTAAAAATGCCAAACGCGGTAGGGAGGCCATCGGTTCGATTCGTTTTTGCCTATCGTCCGCAGTTTCCACCGCTGCTAATCTCGTTTTTAGCTTTTGCGTTTTTAGCGTTCATCGCCTCCGATTACGTTTTTCACAGCTAACTTTTTAGTTCACCCGTTTTTCATTTTCAATGAATACCCTTTTTCGACAAAATCTGGGACGCCCACGTCGTCCAAAACCGTGGCCGACGGCCCGACGCAGCTCATATCGACCGCCTTTACTGTCGTGAGTGACGAGCCCCCAGGCCTTCGCCGGACTTCGCCGTCGCCAGCTGCGCGTCTTCCGCCCCTGACCAAGTTTTTGCATGCCCGACCACAACACCCGCACGATCAAGACAAACCCATCGAGGATCCCGTATCGCGCACCCAAGTCGACACGCTTGAGAAGAACGCAGCCGAATTTGGTCTCACGCACTTCGGCATGATGCATCCCAAAGAACGGAATCATCCATGTCGTCGGCCCCGAGCGCGGCCTGACGCTGCCCGGCATGACCATCGTCTGCGGCGACAGCCACACCTCTACACACGGCGCAATGGGGGCCGTAGCTTTCAGCATCGGCACCAGCGAGGTGGAGATGGCGCTGGCCTCGCAATGCATCCTGCAACAGAAACGCAAGACGATGCGCATCACCATCGACAGCCGACCGGCCAGGCGTCACCGCCAAAGACCTCGCGCTCTATGTCATCGCCCGCATGACGACCGGCGGCGCCACCAGTTACTTTGAATGGAATACGCGGGCGAGGCCGTCCGCAGCCTCAGCATGGAGGGCCGACTGACGCTCTGCAATCTTTCCATCGAAATGGGCGCACGCGGCGGCATGATCGCCCCGGACGACGTCACGTTTGCCTATATCCGCGACCGCGAGTATGCTAAAGGCGACGATTGGGATCGCGCCGTGGCGCACTGGCGTACCCTCCGCAGCGACGACGATGCCGTCTTTGACCGGGAGATCCGTTTCGACGCCGCCGACATCGAGCCGATGATCACCTACGGCACCAACAGGCATGGGCATGGGCATTACGCAGACCATCCCCACGGCCGAGAGCGTTCCCGAAAGTAGTCGTGCGTCGTATCGCCGCTCCCTCGATTATATGGGCCTCACGGCTGGCAGCCAGCTGCTTGGCATGCCCGTGGACTATGTTTTTTGTGGCTCCTGCACCAACGGACGGATCGAAGACTTCCGCGCCTTCGCGTCGCTGGTCAAAGGCAAACGCAAAGCCCCAGGCGTGACGGCGTGGCTCGTGCCCGGCAGCTGGATGGTCGATGCGCAGATCCGCCGCGAAGGCCTCGACAAGATTTTTTACCGATGCCGGCTTCGAGCTGAGGCAGCCCGGCTGCTCGGCCTGCTTGGCGATGAACGACGACAAGATCCCCGCAGGGAAATATGCCATCTCGACCTCCAACCGCAACTTCGAAGGCCGTCAAGGCCCCGGTGCCCGCACCCTGTTGGCTGGCCCCCTTGTTGCCGCCGCGGCCGCCGTCACGGGCGTAATTACCGATCCCCGAAGCATGATGGGGTGAGCGGTGCCAGCCAACCCTTGACATCAGCAAAGACGGCCTCGCATACTCGGCCATCCTCACCTCCTTCGGTAGAGCGAACTTCGCGTATTGAGGCCACACCCTATACATTTATATATGGGATGACCGTCCGTGGGGGATTACCCATCATCTGGTATATCCTTATCACCCCTAACGGGCCTCCGATTTTTCATCCTATTTATTCACCCCTCGTCAAACGATTATGAACGAAAAATTCACCATCCTCCGCAGCACCTGCGTCCCCCTTCCGCTCGAAAACGTCGACATGGATCAGATCATCCCCGCCCGCTTTCTCAAAGCCACCACCAAGAGGGCTTCGGCGACAATCTCTTTTACGATTGGCGCTACGACAACAAGGACAACCCATCCCTCTTTCGTGCTCAATAATCCGCCTACGCCGGCGCCCGCATCCTCGTCGCTGGCTGCAACTTCGGTAGCGGCTCGAGCCGAGAGCATGCCGCATGGGCTATCGCTGGCTATGGCTTCCGGGTCGTCGTCTCCAGCTTCTTTGCCGACATCCATAAGCAGAACGAACTTAATAACGGCGTCCTTCCCGTAGTCGTTACGGACGCCTTCCTCGCCCACCTCTTCGCCGCCATAGAGGCGGACCCGAAGACCGAGGTCGAGGTCGATCTTCAGCCCAAACCATCACGCTACTCTCCACCGACGAGCGCTCACTTTGAGATCAACAATTACAAGAAACATTGCCTCATGAATGGCCTTTCGACGACATCGATTTCCTCATCGAAAACCGCAACCTCATCGAGGGACTACGAACAAAACATCAATGCGTAAGTCATGAATCAGAATCCCTCCACCATCGCCCATGATCGAAATCATGGACACCACCCTGCGCGACGGCGAACAGACAAACGGCGTCTCTTTCACCGCCCATGAGAAGAAGAATATCGCTCGTCTACTCGTCAAAAGACTGAATGTAGCCGCCTCGAGATCGCCTCCGCGCGTGTCTCTGACGGCGAACTGGAGGCCGTCCGGCGCGATTGCTCAATGGGCCAACGAAGCCGGATGCCTCGACCGCTTCGAAGTGCTCGGATTTGTCGATGGCGGACGGTCGCTCGCCTGGATTCGCGACGCCGGTTGCCGTACGATGAACTTTGCTCTGCAAGGGTTCCCTGCGCCACCTCACCGAGCAACTCCGCCGGACTCCCGAACAGCACGCCGCCGACATCGCCGAAGAGGTACGCCGTGCCGAAGAGGGTCGGCGTCACCGTCAATCTCTACCTCGAGTTGGTCCAACGGCATAAACGATTCGCCGGACTACGTCTTCGCCCTCGTCGACGCGCTCCGTCACCTGCCCATCCGTCGCTTCATGCTGCCCGACACGCTCGGCGTCCTCAACCCCGAAACGACCTTCGAATTTTGCCGTCGCGTGACTGAGCGCTACCCCGAACTCCATTTCGATTTCCACGGCCCACAGCGACTACGGTCTGGCCGTAGCGAACACCTACATGGCCATTCGTGCTGGCGTCCGTGGCGTGCACGTCACCATCAATGGCCTTGGCGAACGCGCCGGCAACGCCACATTCAGCAGCACCGTGGCCGTCATCCATGACCAGCTCCACTATCGCACCGCCATCCGCGAAGCTGGCATCTATCGCGTCAGCAAAAGCGTCGAGACCTACTCCGGCATCCATATCTCCCCAACCAGCCCATCGCAGGCGAGAACGTCTTCACCCAATGTGCTGGTGTACATGCTGACGGCGACGCCAAGAGTAACCTCTACTGTAACCCGCTCGTTCCCGAGCGCTTCGGCCAGTACCCGCGAGTACGCCCTCGGCAAAACATCCGGCAAAGCCAACATCCGCAAGAACCTCGAAGCCCTCGGCATTGAGTTGGACGATGAGACGATGAACAAAGTGACCGAACGCGTCGTAGAACTTGGTGACAAAAAGGGCTCCTCACCCAAGAAGACCTCCCCTACATTGTTTCCGACGTCCTCCGCCATAACATCCACGGCAATCGCATCCGCATCCTCAACTACTCCCTCTCCCTCACCCACGGCCTTCGCCCCGTAGCCACGATCAAGATCGAAATCGATGGCCGCGTCTATGAGGAGACCGCGACGGGCGACGGACAATATGATGCCTTCGTAGCCGCCCTACAGAAGATCTACAAATCACTCGGCCGCACCCTCCCCATGCTCACGAACTACGCCGTTACCATCCCCGGCAGCCGCACCGACGCGTTTGTTCAGACCATCATCACGTGGAGTCACAACGACGCAGAGTTCAAGACCGTGGCCTCGATGCCGACCAAATCGAAGCCGCCATCAAGACTACAGTCAAAAATGCTGAACAAAATCGAGTCCCTAATCCAGCCCGTACAAAAGAGGAGGATGGTTCTCAGGAGACGTTTCCAAAGACGCTGTCAGGAAAACGCGTCGGAGATCAGACCAAACAAATATGCAGATAGGCCTAAGGGAAGAGGGTCTATTTGGAGATGTTACGCCGATAGACTCAGAATATGTTCGGATCGTCCAAAAATCACACTCCAAAACCTCTCCAAACACTGAGACTACCCAACGAAAGGTTATCCAACCCTCGAATGATGATCAAACCTATCCGTATGGTTATCCAAATCCAAGAAGAAGGATGAAAATAGCGCGTCAAGACCGAAATATGTTGTAAAACATGGTAGTCAGCTATTTCCCTGAAAATAAAACGGATGACAGGGTCTATCAAGCCCCACATAAACACCTCAAAGTGTCCAAAAATCCGCTTTTTGGCCGGTATGCTTGTTATACAGACCTTTGGGCGCTTTTTAGAGACGACAAACTATGAATGTATTACGAAATGTAAGCGTCTTGTGCTGCTTTGCCCTATTCTCTGTAGGAGGAGGTTATGCACAAAAGACTCACAACAAAAGGTTGCCGACACGTGTGCAACAAACCGTACGCTCTCGTACGATGGAACGTAAGGCGTCGGAATTGATCGCCGGTCACATAGACGTGACAAAAAGAAGATGACGTCGGACAAGTTAGCCCCGTCACCTACTCTTCCCAAGCAGAGCTTCTCCGCAATGAAGAGTTACGCTTCCCTGCCGATGAGCTCTATGCCTCGAGCTGGGACACCCGCTAGGGTCAATCCGTTTCGCAGTAAGAATATTCCTTCCCCGATTCATTCAGGGTCGACTGTTCATCATTTGTATGTCCCGTCGGAAAAACGTCTGAAAAATAAACTCAGAGTACGGCATACGTCGTCGCTGGATGCATCGCGGAATCGATCTCGATCTTAACATAGGGCGATACGGTGCGTGCAGCCTTCAGCGGAAAAGTCCGGATCAAGAATTTCGAGCGCGGGGGCTATGGTAATTACCTCGTGATTCGCCATCCCAACGGTCTGGAAACTGTTTACGGACATCTGTCCGGATTCTTAGTGGGAGAAAAATCAGATTGTCCTTGCCGGCCAGCCCATTGGCCTTGGAGGATCTACCGGACGCTCTACGGGTCCACATCTTCACTTTGAGACCCGATTCTTGGGTGAAGCCTTCAATCCCCATGAAATCATCGACTTTAATAACGGCACCCCCGCCGCGACTTCTACGTGATCCGTAAAAGCACCTTCCGAAGAAACGTCAACGTTTATACATCTACCTCTGAACGTATCGTTTTACCACCGCGTAAGACGAGGTGAATCAGTTGCTATGATCGCACGTAAGTACCGCATTTCAGTGGCCGAGCTCTGTCGCCTGAACGGGCTCAGACGTAAATCGCGCCTACGTGTCGGACAGGCTCTTCGCTGCGGGAAGATCTATATCACTACTCCTAAACGCAAAATTGCAGAGGGACGAAGCTATAGCCTCAACGACAACCACGAACGTAGACCGTACTGTGGTACGTCCGGCTGCCTACCATCGAGTAGAAAGCGACGAAACGCTCATGTCTATCGCTCGCCAATACGGCACAACGGTCGATGCCCTCTGCAAGCTGAACAATATCCGCCCCACCTCTGCACTGAAACCGGGACAAAACATTTGCTATCGTGCAGGCGTAAGATCTCCTTGGATAAGAATGGCGAGGGCCATCGCTAAGGCTGCACCAGTGACTAAGGCCGAAGCATCCGTCGCCGGGAAAGCAGCCGCTGACAATAGCGAAGACATCGACGTGGATGACGACTCGGATAACGGCGCAGCAGTAGTAGTTGCCCCGAAGGGTTCTAAAAATGACTCCTGGTGGGCGCAAAATCGCCACCAGCAAGCAGATTTATTATCGAGTGCGGAAAGGCGATACGCTGAAGTCCATCGCACGTAGATACGGTATGACCGTCAACCAGCTCTGCCGCATCAATGGCCTCCTAAAACCTCTAAGGTAAAAGTCGGGCGTTCGCTGCGTTGCTCATAAACACATAGAAACAACAGGGTTTTGGTGCACCGGTTACTGAAGGAGATGTCCGCATCTCCGCGGTAACAGTGCACCTCTCAGTAATATGAGTTCGATGTAAGAGTAAAGCCAGCAGAGAGTTGCTATGGAAACCATGTAATGGCCAGAACGTTTTTGGAAACGCTTTGGCTGTTACAGCTTCTATCAGAGACATTCTCTATGGATAGAAACCTCCTTCTTTCGTCGAACTCACGTTTCATTATATGTCTATGTCAAAGACAGAAGAACAATTTGCTGCAGCAATCAAGGATTGCAGGGCAATGTTCAAAGCTAAACTGGCCGACTATGGTGCATCATGGCGCATCATGCGACCGACGTCGGTCACGGATCAGCTATTTATCAAGGCCAAACGCATCCGTACGTTGGAGGCAATCGGTGAGGATCACAGTCTCGTAGGCGAAGGTATACGGCCCGAGTTCGTCGCCATCGTCAACTATGGTATCGTCGGACTGATACGGCTGGAGCTGGGGGGTCGTCGACAAGCCGGACATCGACCCGGAGCGGGCGCTCTCGCTCTATGACGCCCACATCAAAAACGTCTACCACGCTCATGCTGGCCAAGAATCACTGACTATGGTGAGGCATGGCGCAGCGTGCGCGTGGCCTCCTCACGGATCTGATCCTGATGAAGCTGAGTCGCGTCAAGGAGATCGAAGACCACCGCGGACAGGGTCGCTGTATCCGAGGGATCAGCGCCAACTATATGGACATCGTTAACTACGCTCTCTTCGGAATCATTAAACTCTCAACGGAAGAAATCACCCCTACACATCATGCGTAAAGAGACTCTCATCAAGATCATAGCCGAGCTCAGCCGGATATTGCTGGGCGTCACCTTCATCTTTTCGGGCACCGTCAAGGCCATCGACCCAGAAGGCACCATCATCAAAATGGGCGACTACTTCACGGCTTTCGGCTGGGGGCATGCCATATGGTCCGACGCGCTACTATCGTTTGCCATGATCGCCTTCGAGTTTATGCTTGGCGTCTGCGTCCTGTTCGGTGTCCACCGCCGACTCTCCACACTGGGCATACTGATTTTTCATGGCCATTATGACGCCCGTGACACTCTATCTGGCGCTCTACAATCCCGTGCCCGACTGCGGATGCTTTGGCGACGCACTGATCATCACCAACTGGCAGACGTTCTACAAAAAACATCATCCTCTCAGCCGCAGCCATCATTGCCTTCATCTACTGTCGGCGGCTCACACCCTGCTATAGCAACCGGGCACACTCCATCGTCGCACTCTTCGCCTTCGCTTTTGGCGTCGCCTTCTGCTACTGGAACTACAGCCACCTGCCGATGGTCGATTTCCGCCCCTATAAGGTCGGCGCAAACATCCCCAAGCTGATGGAGATCCCTGCTGACGCCCCGCAAGACGAATACGTCTTCATCTACCAAAAAGACGGCGTGCAGAAGGAGTTCAAGCTCGAGGAAGCACCCGCTGGCGACTCCACTTGGGTCTACGTTGACGCACGCTTAGTCAAGCAGGGCTTTATCCCGACGGTATCCTCCTTCGACCTATATAATGAAGCGGGCGACAATGTGGCCGGGGAGATCTTATCCGACGAGAAGCCCGTCTTACTGCTCATTTCGCCCCACTTGGAGCAGGCCAGCGAGGCACACGTTGCCGGATCGAGGGCCATCAGCGACTATGCCCGCACGCACGACCCTACCCATCTACACCGTCACCGCCTCCAACGAGGCGCAATGCCTGAATGGGCTGAGCATACGGGGCTTGACATCCCCTTCCTCACGGCTGACGATGTGCTGCTTAAAACCATCATCCGGTCAAACCCCAGGGCTGGTGCTCATGAAGCGGGGCACGATACTCGACAAGTGGCACCACAACGACATCCCGACTCCCAACGAACTGCAAGCGCTCATCGAGGCTAACCGCCCCAATCTCCGCTCCGCAGGCGGATCTGGCTCTATACAGTCCTCGCTTTTGTCTTACCTTTGCTCCTGTTTTGGGGCTGCGACAGGGCCCCTTAAAACCGAAGAAATTAGGACAAGTAAAAAACGAACAGATATGAGAAAGCAAATTGTTGCAGGTAACTGGAAGATGAACACCACCCTGCCCGAAGGTTTGGCACTGGCCAAAGGCATCGACGAAGCACTCCGAGGCAAAACCGTCCATTGCGACGTCATTCTCAGCACCCCATTCACTCCATCTGGCCTCCGTGGCCGCAGCCATCGACACGACGCGCATCGGTGTAGCCGCTGAGAACTGCGCCGACAAAGAGAAGGGCGCCTTCACCGGCGAAGTATCCGCCGCCATGATCGCCTCCACCGGTGCACGCTACGTCATCATCGGACACTCCGAACGCCGCGCCTACTATCACGGGGACGCCCGAGATCCTCAAGGGAGAAAGTACGCCTGGCACTGGCACACGGCCTGACGCCCATCTTCTGCGTCGGTGAAGTGCTGGCCGAACGTGAAGCGGGCAAACACTTCGACGTCGTAGACGCGCAGATCCGCGAATCCCTCTTCGATCTTACGGCCGACGACTTCGGTCGCCTCATCCTCGCCTACGAGCCCGTCTGGGCCATCGGCACCGGAAAGACAGCTACCGCCGCTCAGGCACAGGGAGATCCACGCACACATCCGCCAGACCATCGCCGCCAAGTATGGCGCCACGGTGGCCGACGCCACCTCCATCCTCTACGGCGGCAGTTGCAACGCTGGTAACGCCCGCGAACTCTTCGCCAACCCCGACGTGGACGGCGGACTCATCGGCGGCGCATCCCTCGAGGTCGAAGTTCCTCCCGATCATCGAAGCATTCTAAAAGCATCCCCCTATTCCCTCCACCCCGATCCTCCCTGGCGCCCATTCTTTTCCATATCACACCCTACTCTAGGCGCCCCCTCACGAGCAAGGAGGAAAAGGTGGAGGATCTTCATGTCTATCTTACACACAAACGCACCACCTCATGAAACGATTCTTCTGCCTCTGCCTTCTGCTCTGCTGCAGCGGCGCACTGATGGCGCAAAACTCCATCTTCGACGAATTGGCGCGCAAGTCACCCTAAATACGGCACCGTCACCATCCATCAGTCAGCGGCCATCCGCAAACTCGTCGGCGCCGTTATCCCCGCTGCGGATAAAGCGGACAAAGCCGACAGCAAGTCGGACAGTAAGTCCGACAGCAAATCCGACCTCGACTTCATTACCGCCATCGCAGCCATCACGGGCAACACCAACGCCGCCGTAGAGCACACCCTCAACGACATCAGAGCTGGCCCCCACGGAAAAGACCGAGGGCCACGCCTACCGCGTGCAAGTCTACTCCGGCAACAACCAACGCCAATCCATGCAAGAGGCCCAAACGATCGAATCGCAGATCAAACGCGCCTTCCCCAAGCTGAACGTCTTCCGTAGGTATCAAGCCCCCGTCTGGAAAGTCTTCGTCGGCCATTTCGGCACCTTCGAAGAAGCCATGTACATCAAGGAGCGCATCCATAAGACCTTCCCGCCTACCGCGGCATGAAGGTCGTCCACGGCGAGCTCCCAGATCGAGCAGCAACTCCAGCAGCAGCAATGAAGGACTTACAAGATACCCCGGCCCTACTTGAGGCACGCGAGTCGCTCTGCAGACACTATCGCGATATCATCACCCCTGCTGGGCGAAGACCCTAATCGCGAAGGCCTCCAAAAGACCCCCATGCGTGTAGCCAAAGCCATGCAATTCTTGCTCCGCGGCTACGACGAAGACCCCGAAGCGGTGCTCGCCTCGGCCATGTTTCAAGAAGAAGACTACAAGCAGATGGTCATCGTCAAGGACATCGACTTCTTCTCCCTCTGCAGAGCACCACATCCTGCCCTTCTTCGGTAAGGTGCACGTGGCCTACATCCCCCGCCGTTACATCACGGGCCTGAGCAAGATCCCCCGCGTGGTCGACATCTTCTCCCACCGCCTCCAGATCCAGGAGCGCCTCACGCTACAGATCAAGGAGCATACAGAAGACCCTCAACCCGCTCGGCGTGATGGTCGTCGTCGAGGGCTCAACACATGTGCATGCAAATGCGTGGCGTGGAGAAGCAGAACTCGCTCACCACCACGTCGGACTTTACGGGCGTCTTCCAGCAAGTCCAGACCCGCGAGGAGTTCATGAACCTCATCAAGAAATCAAAGCGCGCGCTCGACAAGCCAATAACTCATCGCGCCTTCACCCCGGACCTGGAGAGCCTCAACCCCTCTCCGTCCGGGGATTTTTGATGCACCCCACTCTGGTCATTTTTCGGGCGACCCAAGCCTCCCTGATCGGCTTCGGCGTAGAATCATCGATTCTAGACCATTCCCGGACGGTATCACCGTAGAATCGCTGTTTCCGGAGCATTTCCCGAGCGGTATCAGCGCAGAATCACTTTTTCTGGACTGTTCCTGAGCGGTATCAACGTAGAATCACGGTTTCTGGACTGTTCCCGAGCGGTATCAACGTAGAAAACACGGTTTCTGGGCCGTTCCCGAACGGTATCAGCGTAGAATCATTGATTCTGGACTGTTCCCCGAGCGGTATCGGCGCAGAGGCGCCGTCTCCCCGACCCCGCGGAGGCGCTCCATCGCGTAAAGCCGTCTGGGACACGCAAATCCTACAATAAACACACGCGCAACCAGTTATCATATCACTCAAACCAGAGAGAAAAAGAGAGGACGTGAGAAGATATTACACCATCGTTTGCTTCGCCCTGCTGCTGACCGCCGTGGCATGCAGCACCAAAAAGCACAGCGGGCACACGCCGCTGGCACGCGTTCACGGCGCGCTTCTAACACGTATTTCAACGGCAAAAACCTCCTTCGACGAGCAGTTAGAGACGATGCTAAACAGCTATCACGAGAATTACACCGAGCGGATCCTCATGCACCCCGTCAGCGCGCTGCCGAAAGAGAAACAGTCGGCCGGAGGGCCCTTCGACCCGCGCCATCCTGAAAGGGGCAACAAGGCCATCAAGCAGCATTCGATTCAAAAAGAAGCCCGTCCGCAAGCCGGGTTGGCAGGGCAACGCCCGCGAGGTGGCCATGCAGAACCGCGAGGAGTAGCAACCCTTCCGAAGCATTGCTGGATGCTCGTGGCCGAGGGCAGTTCTACAACGGCGACTTCCCCAGGCCGCAGCCACCTACTCCCTACATCGCCCGCCACTACGCCACCGAGCCGGAAGTGGTGGCCGCAGCATACATCGGACGCGCTCGCTGCTACGCTGAGATGGGCTGGCTCTACGAGACGGAGACGGCCTCGAACGCCTCGAGAAGAACGGATTCCCCGCTGCCAATCGGAAGGATTACGACCGCGTCTATGCCGACTTTCTGGTCAAGAGCAACCGCACGGAGCAAGCCATCCCAGCCCTCAAGAAGGTGATCGACACGGAGCGCAACCGTCACCAACGCACACGCATGCGCTACCTGCTGGGGCAACTGCTCACGAGGCAGGTCGGAACGACGAAAGCCTACCGTGAGTTCGGCCGCGTAGCCTCCGCCAATCCGCCCTACGAGCTGGAGTTTGCCGCCCGCATCCGTCAGGCTGAAGTGCTGCCACCGTCGCGTTGGCAACAGGTGCTCAGCATGCTCCGACGCATGTCCAAGAGCGACAAAAACAAGAATTACCTCGACCAAGTCTACATGGCCATCGGCGACGTCTACATGAGCCGGCGCGACACCGCGCAGGCCATCGCCGCCTACGCCCAGGGCGTGGAAGAGCGTGCAGAACGGCCTCGACCTGGCCATCTGCCAGATCAAAGCTCGGCGATATCTATTTCACGCAAAAGGATTACGTCCGGGCGCAACCCTGCTTCAGCGGCGCACTCTCGGCCATGTCGCGAGAGTACAAGGACTATGAGCGCGTCTCGCGCCTCTCGTCCGTGCTCGACGAGCTGGTGGTACACGTCGAGGCGGTACACCTGCAAGACAGCCTCCAGGCCTTGAGCCCGCATGCCCGAAAAGGAACGGCTGGCTGTGATCGATAAGATCATCGCCGAGGGTGAAGGAGAAAGAGAAACGGGAGGCCGAAGAGGCCGACAAGGAGCGTATACCTGGCCGACCAACAGAGCCGCGGCAACGACTTCGCCCAGCAGCGCAACCCACAAATCACCACCCACAGATGCCCGCGCTCAACAATGCCGGCGGCTTCTATTTCTACAACGAGCAGACCGTGGCGCAGGGCAAGACCCAGTTCCAAAACAAGTGGGGCAAGCGCGTCAATCAAGACGATTGGAGACGGCGCAACAAGGCCATGCCGCTGGCGTCGTCGGCCAACAATGCGGACGGCAACCTGCCCGACATGCCGCAGCTCGACGCCAACGGTAATCCGATCGCCTCCACGGATTCGATCAGTGAGGCGCTGCAGGACTCCATCTCGTCCGACCCCAAGTCGCGCGAGTATTACCTGCAGCAGATCCCTCTCACGGCGGAGGACGTGGAGGCCTCGAACGTCATCATCGCCGACGGGCTGTACAACATGGGCATGATCTACAAGGATAAGCTGGAGAACATGCCGCTCTCGGTCGAGACGTTCGAGGAGCTGGAGCAGCGCTTCCCGGACAATAAGTACCGGATGGATTACTACTCAGTCTTACCTCATGGGCCTCGGTATAAGGACAAGCCACTCGAGGCCCGCTCGCGCGACCCGCCTCGTGAAGGCCTTCCCGAGCGACTATGCCACGGCCGTCTCGGATCCGAACTATGAGTACCATATCCGCATGATGGACCGTGTGCAAGACTCGATCTATGAGCAGGGCGTACAACCGCTACCTCAAGGGCGACACGTCGTTCGTGCGCCGCAGCTATCGCGAGTTCAGCCGCACCCTATCCGTTGGCTACGCTGATGCCGAAGTTCATGTTCGTCGAGGCGCTCACCCATGTGCAGTCCGGCAACGTGGCGTCGTTCAAGTCGGCGCTGCAAACGCTCGTGGCGAAGTATCCACGGCCGATGTGACGGAGCTGGCCAGCGAGATGCTGAAGGGTGTGCTGCGCGGACGGGCGCTGGTGCAGGGGTAGCCTGACGGGCATGAAGTGGGACCTGCGCTTCGGCACGGATGAGTTTGGCGACATCTCGGCCTCGACTCCGCCCGCGCTCGTCGACGAACCCGAGACGCCGCATCGCGCTGGTGCTCCTCTACCCCAAAGGCGCCGTCGAGCGAACGCCCTCCTTTACGCCGTGGCGGCTACAACTTTGCGCACTTTGAGGTCAAGAGCTTCGACCTCTCGACCGACGAGGCGGGCAACTTCGAGCCTGCTTATCGTCAGCGGTTTCGACAACCCTGCAGCGGGTGCTCGAGTATTACGGCATGATCTACTCCCGCGACGGATACGCCTGCAAAGGTGGATCGCGCCGTCATCTTCCCATCTCCGAAGCGAACTACGAGACCCTCCTGACGGCAAGTCGCCATCGGACTACACGACCTTCTTCGCCGAGGGTCTGCTGGCCGACAAAGCTCCCCAGTTGGTGGCCCGTTGGCGCGCGGGTGGCCGCTGACAAACGTGAGCGGAGCGTGAGGACATAAGCCGTGGAGCAGAAGCCGAGGAGGTGAAAACGCGTGTGCAAGATGTGGACGAACCCACCGTCGAAGAGACCCGTGCAGGGACGAGCCGCAGCCCAAAGCGACGTCGCCCAACCGGAGGACGCCACTCCACGGAGGACGCCCGCTCCACCGACGAGATCACGCCCGCCGACACCGTCTCCGTGACGCCCGATCAGCCCGCTGTATCCGTCAAAAAGAAGAAGGAGAAAACGGTGAAGGAAAGAAATCGAAGGCTGAGAAGGAGAGAAAAGGCCGAGAAAGCCGAGAAAAAGAAGCAGGAGAAAGCCGCTAAAGGGCTGCCGAAGCGGAGCGGAAGAAGCAGGAGAAGGCGGCCAGAAGAAGCGGTCCGCCACCTCCGTCCGTCGCCGCAAGAGACAAGGCGGTGCAGCAGGCTGACGAATCCCTCCCGACCGACACGACGGCGCGGCCCGAGCCTACGACTCCCGACGACGGCGACGATCGAGACCTCGGCAGCCGACACCACCGCCACGCCCGAAGTGGACATGGACGCGGTGCTCGTGAGCCGAGAGAGAGATCACGCTGGAATACCTCAAAAAAGCGGCGTGAACTGGAAGAGCGCAAGGCGCGCATCGCACAAGGCGAGAAGGCGCAGACCCAAAGCCGAGCGACGCCAGAGGCCGCCGAGCAGCGCAAACAGCAGCTCAAGGAGCGCGAGGCGCAGCGTAAGCAGAAAGAGAAAGAGGCCCGCGAACGCATGAAGCAGCGCGGAAAGGAGCGCAAGGCGCGTGAAGGCCAACAAAGCAACGCCTGAAGGAAAAGAGCGTCGCCGCGCGGCGCTGCACTGCGCGAAAGAGGCTGCCCGCCGCGAGAAGGCGAAGAGCAAATGGGCTGTCCGCCAGTGATCGCCCGCTCCCCGATTAGACCCCCTGAATGCTTCGCGCACACGACGGAGGCTGTTCCGGGTGGCCCTAATCGGCCCTCAGATATTCAAACAGCGGCTATTTTTGCCGCCGCTTTGAAGAAAAGCCCTATCTACAGTGTGATGGGGAAAAATCGGAAAGAGCAAGACTGATTTTGAGTAACACAATAGCTTAAGGAAAATGAAGACATTCAATTTGAACTGCACGCCGCGGGAAGACCTCGGCAAGAAAGCAACCAAGGCGTTGCGCAAACAAGGACGATCCCCGCCGTACTCTACGGCAACGAACCGGTGAAGCTGCCCTGACGCAGGCGCTCAAGCCAGGGTGAAAAGCTAGTTGAGATCGAAGGTGGCATGGGCATTATCGTAACGGATTTCACGGTCTCGTTCGACGGTGTCCGCAAGCTGATCTACACGCCAGACATCCACCCTCGTAGAGATCGACTGGGAAGATGGACGCCGCAACCGTGCCATCTTGAAGGACATCCAGTTCCACCCCGTGACGGATGCCATCCCTACACCTTGACTTCCTCGAGGTATTCGGCGACAAGCCGATCGTGATGAACGTGCCCGTTGAGCTGGTGGGCCACGCCAAGGGTGTGAAAGCCGGTGGTAAGCTCAACCACGCTATGCGTCGCCTGAAGGTGAAAGGGCATGCGGAGCAGATCCCGAGAAGCTCGTGGTCAATGTAGACAAGCTGGAGCTGGGTCAGGTGATCAAGGTCAGCGAACTGACCTTCGAGAACGTGGAAGTGATGAGTCCGAAGAACGCCGTGGTTTGCGCCGTGAAGATGACGCGTGCCGCTCAGAGTGCCGCCGGTGCACAGACCTTCGACGAAGAGGGCGAAGAGCATACCGAGGGCGAAGAGGCTCCGGCAGCCGAATAACAACAGGCCGATATCATTTCGTGAATATTCAAGGAGGGAGGGTGCCCGTGCTTAGCGGCGCATCCCTCCCCTTCTTCGTGCTTCAAACATGACTCAGAGATGAAATTTCTCATTGTCGGACTGGGCAACATCGGCTCTGAATACTGAGGGCACGCGCCACAACATCGGCTTTCGCGTGGTCAATGCCGTGGCGGGAGGCCGCCTCGGCAGACTTTCACCGAGGAGCGTTACGGCGCTGTGGCCCGTCTGCGCTTCAAGAGCGCCGAGCTGGTCGTCCTCAAGCCCAATACGTTTATGAACCTCAGCGGAAACGCAGTCCGCTACTGGCTGCAACGCGAGTCCATCCCCGCGAGCGGCTGTTGGTCGTGGCCGACGACCTCTCGCTGCCCTTTCGGCAGCCTGCGCCTCAAGGCGCGCGGCAGATCACAGCGGGCACAACGGCCTGCGCAACATCGGCGAACTGCTCTCCACGGACGACTGCGCCCGCCTACGCTTCGGCATCGGCAACAACTTCCCTCGCGGACGGCAGGGTGGACTATGTGCTCAGCCCTTCACGGACGACGAACTCGCCCAAATGCCGGCCATCGTCGACCGGGCTGTGGAGATTGTGCGCAGCTTCTGCCTCGGGGCGTGGATGTGGCGATGAATCGTATAACCGCAACGCACCCGGGAACGCTCTCGCATAAGGGCCAACTGCGGCGTAAAGCGACGGCTGGAGCGTCCCAAAAGGCGCCGCCGTTTGCATAGCCGCCACCCTGCAGCGTGAAAAAGGCGGGCTGTTTGGCACCGTTCCGGGCTGCGCGGCGAAAAAGGCGCCCCGTTTTGCACCGTTCAGGCTACGCGGTGGCGGGTTTTTGACCGTTCCGGGGCTGCGCGGTGAAAAAGGCGGGCTGTTTTGCACCGTTCCGGGCAGCGCGGCGAAAAAGGCAGGCTGTTTTGCACCGTTCCGGGCTGCGCGGCGAAAGGCGGGCTGTTTTTCACGAGTTCTTGCCTGCGCGGTGAAAACGGCGGGCTGTTTTTCTACAGTTCTTGGGTGCGCGGTCAAAAGGCGGCCTGTTTTTCACAGTTCTTGGGTGCGCGGAGGTGAAAAGAGAATCATGAGGCGTGCCCAGGCGCTATTTTTATACCCAAAGAGGAATGGATGGCCCCATTCATAGGGCGTATGCCCGCGGAGGCGCCGCATTCGCCATCCATTCCTGACGAACGATAACTATCCCTCTAACGACTACAACCTATGGACGAAGTCAGAATAGATAAATGGATGTGGGCCGTGCGACTCTTCAAGACGCGATCGCTGGCGGCCGAGGGCCTGCAAGAAAGGGGCGCATCTCGATGGGCGGAAACAACGTCAAGCCGTCGCGCACCGTCCGCGTGGGCGACGTCATCGAGTGCGTAAGCCGCCTGTCACGTTCTCTTCCGCGTGCTCGACCTCACGGAGAGCCGCATGGGTACGCCGCTCGTGCCGCGCTTCATGGAGAACGTCACGCCGCCCGAGCAGTACGAGATTCTGGAGATGAACCGCATCTCCGGCTTTTGTCGACCGCGCCCGTGGCCTGGGTCGACCGACCAGAAGGAGCGGCGCGATCTGGAGCAGTTCACGCACCCCGACGCTCCGGACTTCCCCTTCTTCGACCTCGATGAGGACGACGACGGCGAATAAGCTCAGCCTCACATCCCCCTCCCTGTCAGGTTCGGGCCACGCCTCCCCTATCAGAAGACGAAAAAGGTGACCACCCCGTTCGGGTAGTCACCTTTTCTCATGCAGGTTGTTTGTGTCAGTGGATCACGATCCGCCTGATCACGGCTTTTCCGTTTAGTAGTTGTGCTCCCCTCCTGCATCTCCTTCTGGTCGATCTTGTGCAGATCCAGCGCACGCCAGTGTAGAAGATGTGAAAGCCAGCGAAGGGGATAATGAACAGACACGTACATCATCGTTCGCAGCGTGAACTCGCTCGACGAACTGTTGACAATCGTCAGCGAGCTCTGCAAATCGACCGTCGAGGGGTAGTAAGCCGTGTTGTTCCAGCCGGCCGTGAGCAGTAGCGCGAGCACGGTCAGGACGGTGCCCGCCCCAGCCGACCAGATGCCTTTTGTGCACGTGGCGGAGAAGACCGTCCGACCAATGCCGAAGAGTACACCGACAACACCGACCAAGAGAGCACCGCCACGAGCGGCATCTGCACGAGGTTGTTGAGGGTACTTATGCGGCTCCATGAAGACATGGCCCGTCGCCGGATCAACAGCGAAGCCGTCGGCCATGAGCAAGTGACCCACGAAGGGCAGGGAAGACCACAAGGAAGGCCACCGCCTCGATGGGCAGCGGCGACGACAAGCGGCGCTCACCTCCTCGTCGCGAATGTTGTTGATGAAATAGAGCAACGCCAGCACGCGGAGAGGGAAGACGGACGCACCAAGGAGCAGGGTTCCACACCACGAGCGCAGCCTCGAGCTCCGTGCCACGACGTGGCCCAACGCGGATGACCGGCATACCGACGTCTGTCAGTTGCACGCGGTCCACGACGAACGAAGCGCCGCTGAAGAACGTGCCCACGGCCGTGCCTAACAAGAGCGGGCCTAGGACACCATTGATGAAGAGGAACACCTGATACGTGCGTTTGCCGGGCAGGTTGCCCTCGCCCTAGCCTGAAACTCATGCGATACGGCCTGCAGCGACGAAGCACAGCAGGATGATCGTCCACAACTAAGCGCCGCCGAAGCTGGTGGAGTAAAACAGCGGGAAGGAGGGCGAAGAAGGCCCCGCCGAAGGTCACGAGCGTCGTGAACGTGAACTCCCACTTGCGGCCGATGGAGTTGATCAGCAGCTCTGTTGCCGCTCCGTGCGGCTGACGGTGAAGAGCAGCGACTGCCCGCCCCTGTACGAACATGAGGAACACCAACAGCGCCAAACAGCGACACGAGCAGCCACCAGTAGTGTTGAAGAAAGCTATACGTTATATCCATGAGACGATGTGCTAAGGGTTAAGATTCCATGTCCGGTCCCCGCTTGATGGCCCGCGTCGCGATGCGCAGCTCGGCCACTAACAGCACGGTGAAGAGAATGAGGAAAAGGAAGAAGGTGAGCTGCACCGAGCCGGTCTGCAGCTTCGAAACGGCTGCTGTCGTCGGCATCAGGTCTTGATGACCCACGGCTGACGCCCCGCTTCGGCCACGATCCAGCCGGATTGGCTGGCCACAAAAGCCAACGGGATGGTCCACAGGCAGATTGTCTGCAACCACCGCATGCCGACGATTCGCTCCTTCCGCCCTGAACCACAACACCAGGAGGAACATGAGCGCAAAGTAGCCTCCCAGTATCACCATCACGTGAAACGTGTAGAAGGTCAGGCCCACGGGCGGATCAGCTCGGCTGGATCCTTTGATGACCCGTAGCCGAAGTTGGGGAAGTTCTCCTCCAGCACAGCCCGACTGGTGCGCATGGCTTCTTCTGTCCCTTCGCCGCGAGTGCCTTGCGATAGTCAGCCAGCGCTGCGATGGCAAGGCGTCCGCTGGCGATGCGTTCCTCGACCGAGAGCGCCCGTGCGCCCTGACCGCGTCGTGTATCCACCCTCGATCAGGGTCGGTGATGCCCGGAACGAACGCGTCCAGATCTCGCTCTGCCAGATACGACAGCGCGTAGGGATCTCCACCTTCATCACGAACGGATCCGTGCCGTCGTTGTGCGACTCGCTTAGCCGGGTTCAGTATGCCCACGGCCACCAACCCCGCACCGTTCGTGCCCTTATACAGGCCCTCCATGGCGGCCAGCTTCATGGGCTGAAACTGCGCCACGTTATACGCCAGACACTGTCGCCCGTCAAGACGGCCAACCCCGAGGCCACCAGCCCGAAGATGGCAGCGACATCGTATGCTCTGCACCCGCAAATTCACGATGCCGGTTGCGGAGCAGGAACCAACGCTGACGCCCACCACGAACACAGGCGCCCAAGACCCACGACGAGGTCACGGTGTGCAGGAACTTGTTCACCGCCATCGGCGAGAGCGCCACGGCCCAGAAGTCGAACATCTCGTTGCGCACCGTCTCCGGGTTGAACTGCATGCCCACGGGTACTGCATCCACGCGTTGGCCACAGGATCCACAGCGCCGAGGAGGGTGGCCCCGATGACCGTCAGCCACGTAGAAGCCAGGTGCATGCCACGGCTCACCTTGCCCCAGCCGAAAAACATCACGGCCACAAACGTGGGCCTCCATCAAAAGAAGGCCACAATGCCTTCGATGGCCAGTGGCGCGCCGAAGATGTCGCCCACGAACCAGCTGTAGTTCGACCAGTTGGTGCCGAACTCAAACTCCAGAATCAGCCCCGTGGCCACGCTGATGGCGAAGTTGATGCCGAAGAGCTTCATCCAGAACTTGGTCGTCTGTTTCCAAAAACGCCCGCCCCGTGCGGACGTACATCGTCTCCATCACGGCGCATGACGACGCCCAGCCCAAGCGCGTGAGCGGCACGAACAGCCAGTGATAGATGAGCCGTCAGCGCGAACTGCGCCCGCGACCAGTCGATCAAAGAAGTATCCAATTGTTGCATATATAAAAGTGTAGTTAGAAGTCGTCGGGGGTCAGGGAGCCGCGCGATGGATGAGTTCCTCGGAGACATACTGCCGGCGCTCGCCCTCCGTGTCGAAGCGGCTCAGGAAGCGGGGGAAGAAGATCATGCGCACACGACGAACATGATGATCAGCTTCACCAGGATCAGAATCACAGCGTGCGCCCCAGGTCATCTGCCGGAAGCCGTCGATGTAGAAGCGTGCGACACGCACCAAGGGGTTGCGGGGGCGGTTGTTCTCGACTTTCATCTCTTTCTTTTGTACCAAATACAATTCTAATCGGGTGCGAGTAAGCCCTTTCCTCTTTCTCACGAAACACGTCGCCGACGAGCATCCCTCATCCTCAAACCCCATCGCCCCTTCTGACAGCCTTGACCTACCCCATGAGCCTCCCTTTATCCGCTTCGACGGCCTTGACTCGCCCCGCCCGACTCGCGGCAGACCCTCTGCCCAGATCACTATACCCCATTCGATTCGCGGCAGACCTTCTGCCCCGATTCCTATGCCTTGTGAATGTGGTGTTTATACCATGAACGGTATGTCCAAAAGAATTTGTGACCTGTTTATGACTCAACTATCAAGTAAAAATATATGTATGACGCTTGTCTATGATCAAAAACATGATAGTCAGTCATTTTTAGCCTATGATTTCTCTATGAATATCATGTCAAAAATGGTTTATAAGCTCGTTCATCTTCAAGATATAGACGCTAAAAAGCCTTATCCATCCTGTTTATGATCAAAACAAGACCCGAATAAGATTGATGATGCCGTATATATTATGGACAGCAGACAAAAAGATTTTGAATAGCCGTTTGACTTCAAAACAGTGGCTATAAAATGTGATCCAACGTGTTCATGATATAGACACTACCTCTACAAGGCATAGGAATGGGGCAGAAGGTCTCGCCGAGAGTCGGACGGGGCACATGAAAGGGGCGGCAGAGGGTGTGACGGGGGTCGGGTGGGGCTGATGATTCTGCTTTTGCACGCCTTGATGAGAGGAAAAGTGGCCCTGAGAAGATCGTGGCAGACACAGTGCCGGGCATGTTCGAGGGCAGCAGAAAGGCCGGATACAGGCGGAGTGGGCTCCCATCTGTGTCCAGGGCCGTTCTGAGCGCTCACCCACTGGGCGCCCCTACCCGAGGGCTCGCCGTGAACTTCGGAAGAGCGCCGCCGCATGAGGAACTCGCGGAGGAGCGAGGTGGCGGGCAGCTCCTCGATGGGGATGTAGTTGAAGTAGCGGAGGAAGCGAAGCAGGCGGTAGGCCTCGGCGCTCTCGGCGTCACGCTCTGCGGATCTCGCTCAGGACGGGCTCGGCGTAGCGGCGGAGGGCGGCCAGCTCGTAGATCATGGCGCTGTTGAACATCGCGTCGGCGTTCTGGTAGGGGAAGACCCAGCGGTCGTCGCCGCGGCGCACCTTGGGCCACATGGCGATCGTCTCGCGGGCGGAGTAGCCACGATAGTGGTAGTCGCGACGATGCGGCGGAGCAGACGATTGTCGGACGTGGGGATCCAGTTGTGGCCGTCGAGCGAGATGGTGGTCAGGGCCGAGACGTAGATGCGGTAGATGCGTTCAGGGGCGGGATGTGGGCCGTGAGCTCGGGGTTGAGGCCGTGGATGCCCTCGAGGATGAGGACGGAGTTGTCCGGATCGGAGCATGTCGCCACGGAAGACGCGTCGGCCGGAGGAGAAGTCGAACGAGGGGCAGCTCGATCTCGTCGCCGCGGAGGAGGCGCTCGAGGTCGCGGTGGGAAGTAGGGGAGGTCGATGGCGTAGAGGGACCTGAAAGTCGTAGGCGCCGTCGTCGTCGCGGGGGTGTCCTCGCGGTTGACGTAGTAGTCGTCGAGGGAGATGCCCAGGGGTGGAGCAGGTTGGTGACGAGCTGCACCTGGAGGCGTTGCAGAAGGTGGTCTTGCCCGAAGATGAGGGGCCGGAGATGAGGACGATGCGGACGCCGTCCTCGCGGTAGCGTCGGGCGATGTCCCCGGCGATGTGGGCGATTTGCTTCTCCTGCATGGCTTCGGAGACCATGATGATGTCACGGGCACGGCCCTCGGTGACGGCCCTGGTTGAGGTCGCCGACAGTTAAGTCCGACGGTGCGCTGAAGCTGGAGGTATTCTTTGTAGGCATTGAACATCTTCTGCTGGGGCACGGGCGGGTAGAGCGTGGTCGGATCGTCGCGCTGGGGAACCCGCAGCAGGACGCCGTCGGCATACGGGATGAGGTCGAAGAGCGGGATGCGGCCGGAGGAGGCGTGAGGCAGCCGTAGAAGTAGTCGATGTAGCCGTTGAGGCCGTAATAGGTGGTGTAGGCCATGCCGGCGGTCTCGATGAGCAGGGCACGGTCGTTCATGCCCTTCTCACGGAAGGTGGCCAGGGCATCCTCGGTGCGGACGACGTAGCGGACGAAGGCGATCCTCGCCGATGATCTCCTGCATGCGCTGCTTGATGCGGCGGACGTCGTCCTCGGTCATCGGTTCGCGGTGTTCGAAGGCGCAGTAGAGACCTTTCGACACGGGGTAGCTCAAGGCTGAAGGGGCGCGAGGGATAGAGGTCGTAGACGGCCTTGACGAGGATGAAGCAGAGGGAGCGCAGGTAGATGCGATAGCCCGAGGGGTGGGGTGTAATCGACGAACTCTGACGTCCTTCGGGTCTCCAGCAGCGATAGGTGAGGCCCTCACGCGCTTGTTGACCCGCGCGCCGAGGGGCGGGTAACGTAAGGGTCGGCCGGCGGCCTCATAGATGGCTTCGAGGGTGGCACCGACGGGGACGCGGACGGTCTGCTCGGTGTTTTTGCAGTAGATCTCAATGGAGTCCACCCGGCTTTCGTCGGGGGGTAAATGGTGGGGGTAAGCATTGTCTTCCTTTCGTGTTTAGTGTAACTCTACTTTTGTCGGGCAAAGAAAAATTGATTATTCCGAAACATAACCCCGTATGAATTACTCCTTTCTTGACTTTCTGACGCTGCTCGGTCTCGCTCGGCATGTTCCTCTATGGCATGAAGATCATGAGTGAAGGGCTCCAGAAAGTGGCCGGCGATAAGCTGCGCAACATTCCTCTGTGATGACGACTAACCGCTTCACGGGCGTCCTGACCGGTATGCTCGTGACGGCCCTGATCCAGTCCTCCAGCGCCACGACCGTCATGGTGGTCAGCTTTGTCAACGCCGGTTTGCTCACCCTCGGGCAGTCCATCAGCTGTGATCATGGGCGCCAACGTCGGCACCACGGTCACGGCGTGGGTCATCTCCTCTTCGGCTTCAAGTTCGACATCAGTATCCTCTCCCTGCCGCTCATGGGTCCAGCCATCCCGCTCATGTTCGCCAAGAAGAGCAACTACAAATCGCTCGGGGAGTTCATACTCGGGTTCGCCTTCCTCTTCCTCGGCCTGTCCTACCTGAAGGACTCTGTGCCTGACCTTCAGGGCAACCCTGAGGTGCTCTCCTTTATTCAGAACTACACGTCGATGGGCTACCTTCGCTGCTCATCTTCCTGGCCATCGGTACGATCCTGACCATCATCGTACAGTCGTCCAGTGCCACGGTGGCCATCACCCTCATCATGTGCACCCAAGGCTGGATGCCGTCTGAAATGGCCGCTGCGATGGTGCTCGGTGAGAATATCGGTACCACGATCACGGCTAACCTGGCCGCCCTCTCGGCAACGTCTCCGCCCTGCCGTGCGGCCTTGGCCCACCTCATGTTCAACCTCTTCGGCGTGCTCTGGGTGATGATCCTCTTCATCCCTTCTGTAATTTGCTGAGTGGGCTCGTGACGCGCTCTGGCCCCGGCGATCCGCACGCCATGACGAACTTCATCCACTCGCTCGACAGCCAGACCGTCCGCCCTCATCACCTCGGACGAGAAGCTCACCGATCAGCATCTGATCAGCTCCGCGAGCAGCTCCAGGCACAGCAAGTGGCCGTCTCCTACGGGCTCTCGCTCTTCCACACGCTGTTTAATCGTCTGCAACATCCTTGTCGCGATCTGGTTCGTCAAGCTCTACGAACGCATCTGCTCGGCCCTCATCAAGTCGCCGCGCGAGAGCGAAGACGAGGAGTTCCAACTCAAACACATCCGGCCGGTATGCTTTCTCCACCTCTGAGCTCTCGCTCATACAGGCCAACAAAGAGATTGCCGTCTTTAGCGACCGCACCTATCGCACTGTTTGGCATGATCAAGACGTTGCTCCACTGAGACCGACAGCGAGAAGTTCCTCAAGACCTTCGTCCGTGTCGAGAACATACGAGCAGATCAGCGACCGCATGGAGGTGGAGATAGCCAACTACCCTCACCCGTGTGCTTGAAGGCTGACCTCAGTGCCGAGGGTAAGAACAACATCCGCGTCATGCTCCGTGCCGTCTCCGAGATTGAGAGCATCGCCGACTCCTGCAACAACATCGCCCTGCACCATCAAGCATCGCAACGATGCCAAGGGCCATTTCACGGAGGAGCAGAACCACAGCGTGGAGCACATGATGAGCCTCACCGACGCCGCCCTGGTGCAGCATGAAGGACATCCTGCACCGTCAGGCCGGCACGCGAGACGACATGGTGCTCTCCCTACAACCTCGAGAACGAGATCAACTCCTATCGGAACATGCTCAAAAAACGAGAACATCGACAACATCGACAACAAGCGCTACAGCTATTCCGACTCGGTCTACTACATGGACATCATCTCCGAGTATGAAAAGATGGGTGACTACATCCTCAACGTCGTCCAAGCCATTGTCGAAAAGAAGTTCTGATTCACCCCTGACCTCACCGCATGATGATACGCCCTTCCTCGACGCCAATTTCCTACTCCGCACCGATACGGCCGTAGAGCCTCATCGCCGTCACGCCGGAGAAGCTCCCCTGTAGCTGACTACCACATACGCGCCTCCGCGCTGATCTCATCGCCGCCAACGAACCCGTGGCGGATCTTACCACCCTCTGGCTCGACACCGACCCCGACAAATGGCGCCTGATGCGTGCCGGCGGGGTGTCTGAAGACTATATCTCGGGCAATCGCACACCCTACGAGAAGTTCGAAAAAGTGCCGAGATCCTACCGCGCTCATGCGCCACCCGATCTATCACCAGGCGCACATGGAGCTGAACCGCGTGTTCGGCATCGGCGAGACCCTCAAGCCCTCCAACGCCCGCGACATCTACGAGTCCTGCACCGCCAAGCTCCAGACGCCCGAGTACTGCCGCAGGCCATCCTCCGACGCCTACGCATCGAGACGCTGGCTACGACGGACGATCCCGCTGACAGCCCTCAAGGCCCACCTTGCGCTGCGTGAGACTGGCGGAGCGGATGCCCTCCGCATCATCCCCACTTGGGCGCCTGACCGTGTGCTCGACCTCCGCCACCCGGAGCATTACAACCCTCTACCTCGACCAACTGGCCGCCGCATCCGACACCGTAATCTCGACTCTACAACGACCTGCTCACTGCACTCCGCAGGCGGCACAAAGCCTTTGGCGAAGCCGGCTGTGTGGCCACGTTGCATCGGCTGACCACCTTCCCGACGCACCGAGCGCTGATGACGTGCAGGCGGCTCGCATGAGGCGCTGCGTAAGGTGCGCGAGGGTGGCGAACCGACAGCGGACGAGTGCCTCAGCTTCCGTGCCGTGTTGCTCCGCGATCTGGCGGAGATGGACGCCGAGAGCGGAACGCGTGCAGATGTTCCACGTTGGTATGCTCCGCGACCTTCATCCACGGCTCTATACAGAAAATCGGCCCTGACGCAGGCTTCGACGCACCGACAGACCGGCCTACAGCGGAACAGATGGTGCGCCTTTGCTCGACCTCGATACCGACAGCGCCCTACCGGAGACGATCGTCAGTTGTGACTGTCTGGCCGACGCGCTGTCGGTGGCGGGCGTAGCCGCATGCTTGCAGGTCGAGGATTGCGTGCAGTATGCGCCAGCGGATGGCATATCGGACGCCCCTGGGCACTCGAGACGCATCTCGACGTGATGACGACGGAAGGACTCGTCGCACAGTCCGTCGGGTTCGCCTCCGAGCACGCACGCTACTGGCCCCGGTGCGGCACGAGTATTTCCGCCGTGTGATCTGCGAGCGTCTTTCGGCCGCGAGGTGGAGCAGGGTCTGCTGCCCCACGGCGACTTAGCGACCGTGAAGCGTACGATAGAAAAACATCTGTAACACCAATGCACGCCGCTTGATGAACTGTTAAGTGGCTCTTGTTTTTAGTTCATGAGGAGCCGGGCAGCTTTCCATGGCTGTCGGCTCTTTTTCACCCATTGGGCGACCCGCGATCCCCGTCGGAGATGGCGCAATGCAGACAGGCGTATTTTTGTGTACACATTTAATCAGCACCTACGATGAAGATCTTAACAACAAGAGAATTTAGAAGTGAGGCGAAGTCGTATTTCGAAATGGCAGAGAAAGAGCGTGTCGCAATCAAACGAGGGAAGAAATACATCAACCCTGATTGTATTCGACGACCCCGCGAAGCGGTATGTGGACGAAGATTGATTGCGGCCTTCTTGTCCATTCCGGCCGAGTATCGGGTCAACCCGTTTGATGTCAGCCCATCAGGCGATCTATACTTTGCTGACAAACGAAATCTGGATCGCATAGACAAAGCCATGTCAGACGAGAGCGTCTCTTTATCCAAAGAAGAAGAGAAGGAGCTTTTCAGTTTATGATCGAAGAAAAGACGTACAAGATCGTCTACAGAAAGCAGTTTCGAAGATATTCAGCTACACAAAAGGGCCGGACGGAAATCTGTCTTGGTCAAATTAGCTGCTATCATCGAAGAGTTGAAAAAGCATCCCATGAGGGGTACAGGCAAACCTGAGCCTTTAATCGGAGATAGGAGGGGACAATGGTCAAGGCGGATCACTGCAAAGCATAGATTGATCTATGAGATTTACGAAGACGTAGTGACCGTCGATTTGATCAGTGCAGCGGGGCATTACGACGATAAATAAATACGGCTTCTGCGGGTAGAGAGGGTTGTAGGTACCCTACCCCGTCCCGCGGCGGGACGACATCTCAACAGCCATTTTGGCCCCGTCCCGCGGCGGGATAGCGTCTCAACCGCTATTTTGGCCTCTCGTCCCGTGGCGGGACGACATCTCAACGACCATTTTGGCCCCGTCCCGTGGCGGGACAACATCTCAACGACCATTTTGCCCCGTCCCGTGGCGGGACAGCTTCTCAACAGCTATTTTGGCGCCGTCCCGCGGCGGGACAAGGCGGCTCCCTCCTGCGTCCCCTATTCAGCGAGGGGGTATCTTTGCCCGCATCATGGAGGAAGAGGAACAAATCATTGACGTCCGCGAGGTGCTCCGACGCAAGCGCACCGGGGCGGCACGGTGGATCCTCGCGGCGGTGACGAACTGGCTCTCACGCACGATTCACGAGGCAGAAATGAATGACATCTGACGCGTTACGCCGACCTTGACGGGGTGGCGTTTATGGCGTTGCGGCGGAGCTTTGATTTGACGCTGGATCTGCACGGCGCGAACGTCTGCCCATGCCCGATCGGCGCAGCCTTTTCGTCTCAAATCATCCGCTGGCGGGCTGACGGCATCTGCCTTTCGGCGCTGCTGGCGGGCGATACGGGTCGACGTTTCGCTGTGTGGTGAACGATCTGCTGCTCTTCATCCCCAACCTGCGCTCGATCTTCCTGCCGGTCAACAAGCACGGTCGGCAGCGACGCGAAGCCGCGACACGGTTCGACGAGGCCATGCGCGGCGCGGGCAGGTGCTGACCTTCCTGCCGGGCTGCGTTCGCGGCAGCAGAACGGGCAGATCGCTGACGTAGCCTGGCGACCTCGTTCGTGCGCGACGCGGTGCGTTATCAGCGCGACGTAGTGCCCATCTTCTTCGACGCCCGCAACTCCAACCGCTTCTATCGGGCGGCGCGCTGGAGGCAGCGACTGGGCATCGGCCTGAATGTGGAGATGATCTACCTGCCGGACGAGATGTTCCGAAAACAAACACCAGCGGTTTGGCGTTTACATAGGCGCTCCGATCGCGTGGCAGACGCTTGCTGACGGGCGGCCGCAGGAATGGACGGCACGAGTGAGAGATGGTTTATCGATTAAAAACGAAACAGGAAATGATTGAGCAGATTATACCGCCGGTGGATCCGGACGAGTTGAGAGAGAATTGATGCCCTGCGCGGCGGTTGCGACGGACGAATAAGTCGGACAATGAGATCTACGTAGTCACCGGGGCCGAGGCGCCGCAGGTGATGCGTGAGATCGGGCGGTTAGCGCGAGGCGGCGTTTCGCCATTACGGCGGCGGCACGGGTCGTGCGCTGGATGTGGACACCTTCGACAGTCGGCCGGGGGCTTACCGGCAGCTGATCGTATGGAGTCCGAAGGATCGACGGATACCGGGCGGCTATCGGTTTCGCTGCGGGTCGGAGGCGCTCGATACCGACGGTGAACCGGCGCTGGCTACGGCGGCACTGTTCCATTTTTCAGATCGCTTTATTCGGGAATACTGGCCATACACGGTGGAGCTGGGGCGATCGTTCGTCCGCTCGACGATCAGGCCACGCTGCCACGGCCGGGCAGCATCTTCATCCTCGACAACCTGTGGGACGGGCTGGGGCGCTGACGGTGATCGACCCTACGCTGCGATATTTCTTCGGCAAGGTGACCATGTATCCGGGCTACAACGTGGAGGCGCGCAACATGATCCTCTACTCTCCGCCGTCATTTCCCGGGATCCTGACCGACTAGTGAGCTCTATCCATCCGCTGACGGTGGACGTGACGAGGCCGCCATGGAGGCGCTCTTTCGGCATGGAGCTTCCGGGAGAATTATCGGGTCTTGAATCAGGAGGTGCGTAAGCGGGGCTGAACATCCCGCCACTCGTCAATCGCCTACATGAGCCTCTCGCCACAGATGCGGACGTTCGGCACGGCCATCAATCGGCGCTTCGGCAACGTGGAGGAGACGGGCTTGCTGATCGCCATCGACGAAATCTTGGAGGAGAAGAAGAAGCGCTACATCGAGACCTACCTCAGGGAGGAGGCTGAGACGCCTGCCTTCCGACGGGTGGAGATCCGGTGACGGAGCGACGGCTATATATAGGGAAAGGCGACCCCTTAACGGAGCCGCCTTTTTCTTTTTTGGTGCCGGCCAAAGCTGGCCAGGTACACGTCATAGCAAGGCTTGGATCTCGCTTTCGAGCCGGTCAGGGTTGTCGACGCGCTTGATGGGGGCGCCTTGCCGGTTAAGCAGGGAAGAGGGTCGGCAGGTTGCGGACATTATACAGGGCGGTATAGCGCGAGTAGACGGATTCGGGGTCGCGCACACAAGTCCAGGCGAGGTTGGAGGCGACGTTCTTCCAGAGGTGGACGTTGTCGTCGAGCGAGACTTGGTAGATGACGAGGCCACGGCTGCGGAACTCTCATAGATGGAGCCAAGCGTGAGGTTGAGGGGCGGGAGCCCACTCGGCCTCGTAGGCCGTGAAGCAAAGCAGGGTGATGTGGCCCGGGGCAACGTCGGAGAGCTTAACCGTGCGACCATGTAGGTCGGGCAGCTCGATGTCGATCATTTCGAGCTCTTTTCGTGGGGATACCCTCGAGATTCAGCTCGGGGGCGGTTTCTGGGTGACTTTGAGCGACTGGAGCGCGAGGTTATAGGAGGTGTTTCGAGCGGGGGCTTTCGGGGTAGAGGTTGTTAGCTGGCAGGCCACGGCCCCGAAGGCGCGCGCAGTCGTTCTTGTCATAGAGGTCAAAGAGGAGCATGCCGTCGACCTGCTGAAAGAGAGCGAAATAGGCGGCGGTGGACATAGGCCGGGCGTAGATGTATTTGCGGGCCACATCCTTGTAGGCTTCAGCGGCGCTGACGATGCGCTGGCGGTAGGCGGAGTCGCTGAGGGTGCCAGCCTGATACTCGTCACGAGCGTGAGCGATCTCTGGCTGGCGTCGAGCTGTGCCAAGGTGATTGCCTTAATGGCCGTGCAATTGTCGGAGCCCTCGACGGTGTACGAGGTGGCAAAGCTCTTGGCGTCAGCCGTGAAGGTGATTGTCTCGGTAGAGTCGATGGCGAAGTTGATCCACTGGTCTCTTCAGGCGCAGGCGATAGAAATCCGGATAGTCCGGCCGGGGGCGCTTGAAGTGGAACTTGCCTGAGGTGCCGACCTTGGCCGAATCGAGTAGGGTGACGGACGAGAGTCCGATGTTTTCGAGATAGATCGTTTGTCCTCTGCGCCGGCCACGATGCCGGAGACGGTGAAGTCCTTTGCCGATCGTTGGCAGCCGGAAAGTAGGCCGATCAGCGTGCAGAGAAGGATAGTTAGGGGATTGAGGCGGTTCGTCTTCATAAGATGGGGGATCATTCATTCTTGTTCTACGGCTGCAAAAAGTATCTTATTTTAACGCCATAACGGGGGAAGATCTCGATCTAATCTGAAAATATATTGACCCAAAGCCACAGGGAAAAAGCATTCCTTCCCGCCGCAGGAAGCCATCCGATCTCCATTCTCTCTTCCCGCCGCGGAAATGACTTTTTGAAGTTGAAAACGATTTCCCGCCACGGGAAGGCGCTTCCGGCATCCGTCATTCACAGGTCGGCAGTTGGTTTCCGGATAAGCAAGGTCGGGGACTGCTGTTTTGGACAGAAACCCCTATTTATCTGTGTAGCCGCTTACTTTTGCGGCCTATGATGACAAATGACATACGCTCGATCATCGAGCAAGAAGCGGACGCCGTGCGAAACATACCCATCTCGGAGCGCTATGCGGAGGCCGTGGACTTAATCGTAAAACATGTACACAAGCGCGGGGGACCCTCATCACGGCCGGCATGGGTAAGGCCGGACAGATCGCCGCGAACATGGCCACCACCTTTAGCTCTACCGGCACCCCGGCTTTCTTCCCTGCACCCTGGCGAGGCACAACATGGCGACCTGGGCATCGTCCGACGGAACGACCTGCTGCTCCTCGTCTCCAACTCCGGCAAGACGCTCGAGCTCATCGAGTTGGTCGACCCTGGCCCGCGGACTCGTGCCCGACATCCCTTTTATCCTCATCACTTCGACCCGCAGAGCGAGCTGGCCCGACGGGCCACCCTCTGTCTCGCCCACCGGTGCGCCGCGTGAAGTCTGCACCTTGGGGCTGACGCCAACCACATCGACGACGGTGATGACCGTCATCGGCGATGTGCTCGTCGTGGGCACGATGGACCGCATCGGCTTCACCACAACCGACTATGCCAAGCGCCACCACGGCGGCTACCTCGGATCGAAAAGCCGACAGCTGAGCAGAAAGGAGGCCGAGGCATGAGACGCGTGATCGGCATTGGCGAGACCATCCTCGACATTCTCTTCCGCGATGGACAGCCTTACACGGCCCCTGCCCGGCGGATCGATCTTCAACACGCTCTGTCTCGCCCAGTCGGGTGGGCGTGCAGACGTCGTTCATCGGTGAGCTGGGCGACGATCGCGTGGGCCGGATCATCCGGGATTTCATGCAGCAAAACGGCATGTCGACGGACTACATGGATAGCTTTTTCCGAGGGGCCCTCAGCCCCGTCTCGTTGGCCTTCCTCGACGAGGGGCAGGGCACGGACTATATGTTTTACACGAACTGCTCCAAGCGGCGGTCGAACATGGCCCTGCCCGACATTCAGCCGGACGACATCGTCCTCTTCGGCTCCTATTACGCCCTCAACCCCGACACCCGCGACCGCGTCATGGACCTCGTGCAGTACGCCCGGGAGCGACGGGCTATCGTCCATTACGACCCCAACTTCCGCAAGGCCCACGCTCACGAGGCCATCCAGCTCCGCGCCACAGTGATGGACAACTACGAGGCGGCTGACCTCGTTCGCGGATCGGACGAGGACTTCGTGAACCTGTACAAGAAGACCGATCCGGACGAGGTCTACCGCGACGAGGTGCAGTTCTATTGCAAGCGCCTTATCGCCACCCGCGGCTCGGGCGGCATCAGCCTCTACACCGAAAAAGGGTTGTACGCATTACGACGTGCCGCCACCACGGCCGTCAGCTCCATCGGCGCCGGCGACGCTTTCAACGCCGGACTGATCTACAGCCCTCATCGGCATCGCATCGGGCAGATGGACCTCACAGACCCTCAGCCCCATGATGTGGGACAAGATGATCGGCCTCGGCATCGCCTTCGCCGCCGAAGCTATGCGGCAGCTCGGCCAACCATGTCTCGCCCGAGTTCGCCGCGAAGCATCGCGAAGAATGACTGGCCCCTCCCTCCTGCTCTCCATTTCCCCTTACATTATAACAACATCATCCACTTGAAGACTTTCGAAGAATTAGGGATCGCCGAGCCTGTGCTGCGCGCTATCCGCGAAATGGGCTACGAGGCCCCCATGCCTGTACAGGAAGAAGTGATCCCACTCTTGCTCGGCGAACACCTCGATATCATTGCTTTGGCACAGACCGGCACCGGCAAGACGGCAGCCTATGGCCTACCCATCCTCCAGAAGATCGACATCGCGCGACGCCAGCCGCAGGTGCTCATCCTCTGCCCCACGCGCGAACTTTTGCCTCAAACAGCCGGCGACCTGAGCGATTATTCGCGCTACGTAGACGGCCTACACGTGCCGCCCGTCTACGGCGGATCGAGCATTGAGAGCCAGATCAAAACGCTGCGGAAAGGCGTGCACGTGGTCGTGGCCACGCCCGGCCGACTGCTCGACTTGCTGAACCGAAAGACGGTAGACCTCGGCGGCGTCCGCGACGTAGTCCTCGACGAGGCCGACGAGATGCTCGATATGGGCTTCACGGACAGCATCGACGCCATCCTGGCCGAAGTGCCTGAGGACCGACACATGCTGCTCTTCTCCGCCACCATGCCGCAAGAGATCGCACGCATCACCCGCAAGTACATGAAGGAGCCGCGCGAGGTCGTCATTGGTCGCCGCAACGAGGGCAACCAGAACATCCGACACGTCTATTATATGGTGCACGCCCGGGACAAGTACGCCGCCCCTGAAGCGCATCGCCGATTATTATCCCGGCATCTACGGCATCGTCTTTTGCCGCACCCGCAAGGAGACGCAGGAGATTGCCGACCGACTGATCCAGGACGGCTACAACGCAGACTCGCTGCACGGCGAGCTGAGCCAGGCGCAGCGCGACTACGTGATGCAGAAGTTCCGCCTCCGCAACCTGAACATGCTTGTGGCCACCGACGTGGCTGCGCGCGGGCTGACGTGGACGACCTGACGCACGTGATCCACTTCGGCCTGCCGGACGACAACGAGTCGTACAACCACCGCAGCGGACGCACCGCCCGCGCCGGCAAGACGGGCATCTCGATCTCCATCTGCCATGTCCGCGAGAAGAGCAAGATCCGCCTCATCGAAAAAAAGCCATCGGCAAGAAGTTCGAGCGCGCACAGTTGCCTCGGGCGAGGCCATCTGCGAGAAGCAGCTCTTCCATTACGTCGACCGGCTGGAGAAGGTGAAGGTGGACGAAGCGGAGATCGAGCGCCTCATGCCCGCCGTCTTCCGCCGCTTGGAGTGGCTCGAGAAGGAAGACATCATCAAGCGGTTGCTGTCGCTGGAGTTCAACCGCATGCTCGACTATTACCGCGACGCCGAGGTGATCGAAGATGTGGACGATGCCCGCCCGGAGCGTCGCGAGAAAGGCGACAAGAAGGAGCGCGCCGACCGACGCGCCGCCAAGCGCGAAAAGCCGCGGAGACGACACGGGCTTCCGCCGCCTGCGCCTCAACTTCGGAAAGGACGACGGCCTCTACCCCGCGCAGGTGATCGACCTGATCAACCGCCGTGTGCCCGGTCGTAAGGTGGAGATCGGACGCACAGAGATCGGTCGCGATAGCAGTTATTTCGAGGTGGAGCGCGACGCCGTGCGACGTGTGGCCGACAGCATGAACAGCTACGAGGTGGACGGCCGCCCCATCTCTGTCTCCCCCATGCACGACGACGACGACGATGGCGATCGCGGCGACCGCAAGCCCTACCGACGCAAGGCATCCGCACCCCGTTCGTACGGGAGGCGGCAAGCCCTGGCGCCGCACGCCCGACCGTAAGCGGTCACGGCGATAGGCGTCAGGGACACCGGCCAAGTTTGCTGGTACACGAGGCGTCAGGGACGCCGGCCAAGTTTGCTGGGTACACGAAAGGAGACACCGCTTTTGCCTTTCGATTGTACGATACAATTGGTCCAAAGGGTCTCCCTCAATTGTACGATACAATGGGCCCAAAAGGTTTTTTTCAGGCGATTGTACGATACAATCAGCCCAAAAAGTTTTTCTCGCCATTGTACGATACAATTGGCCCAAAAAGTTTTTCAGCTGATTGTACGATACAATCGGCCCAAAAAGTTTTTTTCAGGCGATTGTACGATACAATCAGCCCAAAAAGTTTTCATGTGATTGTACGATACAATGAGCCCAAAGGGTCTCTCGCGATTGTACGATACAATGGGCACAAGGGGGCCTCGCGATTGTATCGTGCAATCGGTCTCGGCAGAGGCCTTCCCCTCCTTTCGTTTTTAGCTTTTCGTTTATCGTTCCATGTCAGGAAAGAGCAAAATACTACGTCGTGGAAGGGGCGTCGAGCGGGGCGTCTACGACAATTGGGCGGACTGCCCGCCGCACCCCAAGGCTTTTGAAGGCGCTCAGTACAAGTCGTTCGCCACGCGCGAAGAGGCCGAACGCGCCTTCTCCGGAGTCGCCCCTACGAACACCTCGGCCGCACGCCGCGACGTGCCGGGCCCACCGTGTCGAAGGCCGTCGGGCCCCTGCATCCCGCAGAGCCTGGCCGTCGATGCGGCGTGCAGCGGCAACCCAGGCGACATGGAGTATCGCGGCTGCATGTAGCCAGCGGCCGCCAGCTCTTCCACATCGGCCCCATGGCGCAGGGCACGAACAACATCGGCGAGTTTCTGGCCATCGTCCACGCTCTGGGCCCTCTGCGCCAAGACGGGTCAGACCCAGCTGCCGATCTACCCGACAGCCGCAACGCCATCGCGTGGGTCAAGCAGCGTCACTGTCGCACGAAGCTCGCCCCCACCGCAGCCAACGCCCCCATCTTCGACCTCATCCGCCGGGCCGAGGCATGGCTCCACGCCCACACCTCACACCAACCCCATCCTGAAATGGGAGACGGAAGCATGGGGCGAAAAACCCCGCCGACTTTGGGCGGAAATGACGGCGCATACGCAAACAGAAAAGGCCGGGTACATGGCTGGAAAGTCCCCATCCGTGTACCCGGCTAATCTTTACCCCTATCCGTGTGCCCATTTACCGCCCTTGCCAACCTTGCGCTTGCAGGGCACTCGCCGCCGTCGCGGCCGACGAGGATGCAGCCCTGCTCCGGGCGCGTGATGTGGGCCGATGATGCGTACGCCGTGCAACCGCCCGGCACGATCGTAGACTGAGAGGGGAGGGTGAAGAGGAGCTCGTGATCGTCGCCGCCGTTGAGGGCCGCTGTGGCGAGGTTCATGTTGAACCCTCGGCCGCGACGGCCGTCTGGCAGTCGATCGGCAGACGGTCCTCGTAGATGCGGCAGCCCACATGGCTGCGGGGCGGCAATGTGGAGCAGTTCGAGGCTAAGCCGTCGGAGATGTCGATCATGGCTGTGGGGAGGAGGTCGGCCGAGGCGAGGCTTTCGACAATGTCGCGGCGGGCTTTCGGGTCGGAGCTGTCGCTCGAGCAGATATTCACGACCGGCGAAGTCTGGCGCAAAGTCCGACTCGCCACGGAAGACGCGTTTCTCGCGCTCCAAGAGTTGCAAGCCCATGTAAGCTGCGCCGAGGTCGCCCGAGACACAGATGAGGTCCGTATCGTGGGCACCGTCGCGGCGGACGATGCGGTCGGAGGGCACGTCGCCGATGCAGGTGGCGGACAGCGTGAGGCCGGTCAGGAGGCAGACGTGTCGCCACCGACTAAGTCGACGCCGTAGACGTCGCAGGCGTGGCGGATACCGTCACAGATGGCCTCGATGTCCTCCACGGCAAAGCGTTTGAGAGGCCCAGGGCCACGAGCAGCTGCGCAGGCCGACGTTCATGGCGTAGATGTCGGAAAAAGTTGACCACGGCTGTCTTGTAGCCCAGGTGCTTGAGGGGGTGTAGGTGAGGTCAAAATGTACACCTCTCGAGCAGCAGGTCGGTGGTGACAAGTGTGAGGCGATCTGCGGAGTGACGGATGGCGGGCTGCGTCGTCGCCAATGCCGAGGATGGTTGTAAGTCGTGGCGGGCGTAATGCCGTGCGTCAGTCGGTCGATGAGTCCGAACTCGCCCAGCGTGGCGATTTCGGTGCGGGGGAGATCTTCATGGAGACAAAAAAATAAGAAGCTAAAAATGAATGGTACCAAGGGACGAAAAAAACGAGCGACACAACGAGAGACACTGACGAAGTACCCTCTAAAAATTCAGCGCAGACTGACGTGTTGCCCCGCTTGCTCTCCATTTTGTGCGTTACCGCCTAAGGATATGGCTCTTCTCATGGTTTCTACGTGGCGGATGACAAATCATCGAAGCGTGACGAGGCGCCGAAGAGAAACGTGGCCCTCTATCGGCAGGGCATAGGTGCGGGCGTGCCACCCAGCGGGGAAGAGGGGCCCGTCGCAGCCGCTCAGCGTCCTTTTCGGTGCAGAGGATGAGGGTCTCTGGCCGTTGCTTCTGAGGGCGGCGCGATCTTGTCGATGTCCGTGCGATGGAACGTGATGGCTCAGGAAGGTCAGGGCGACCACCCTGCTCGGGTGCCGGCGGAGCTCTTCGATCAGGGGGACGGGTCGGCGATGCCAGCGATGAGCAGCACGTCTGTGTCGGCCCCCAAAGACGACAGTTCGCGGGCGGAGCACCCCGGGCCAGACGCCCTCGAGCCGCCGGTAAGCGATGGAGGTGAAGAACGCGGGCGACTGATGTCGATCCGCAGCTCATCCTCGATGATCCGACTCTCATCGGGCTTCATGGCGGGATCACACTGGTGACCACCACCATATCGGCACGGCGGACACCGGAGCGGGGCTCGCGGAGGGTACCCACGGGCAGCAGACGGTCGCGGGTGAAGAGGCGGTGGCTGTCGGGTGACTAAAATGGAGAGCGAGGGCGGACGTAGCGGTGCTGGAAAAAGCGTCGTCGAGTACGACTACCTGCGGCCGCTCCCGCCCTCAGGCAGGGCCAGGAGGCGACGCATGCCCTGCCGACGGTGGCCATCGACGGCCACGGTGATGGATGGGTATTTGCGCTTGATCTGGCTGGGCTTGTCGCCGATCTCTCGCGCCGTGCTCGAGGCGCTGGCCAAAAACGTAGCCCTCGTTTTCCTTCGGTACCCCTGGCTGAGCACCGCCACACGATAGCGCGGCGAGAGCAGGCGGACGAGATATTCCACGAGCGGCGTCTTTCCCGCCCCCGGCCGAGAGATTGCCGACGCTGATGACGGCTATCGGGTAGGTCTCTGAGGGAAGGATCCCCAGACTAAAGCAGAGGTTACGCAGGCGTATGTCTCAACCCGTAGCACAGCGCTAAGGGCCATGCTACGGGGTATTGCTTGTTTGTTTTGTTTGATTTCATCGGGCTGTGTCAGAGACTATTGGGCGTGTAAAGCATGCGCGCTGCACGCCGTAGGTCGGATGGGCCGTGCGGAGGGCCTTGACATATTCGTAGCTCCTCGCCGAGGGCATCCTTCAGGATAGACATCTTGATGCGCCCCACCTGTTTTTCGAGCAGATCGCGCAGGAAGTCGCTCTTGGAGGTCACCTCGATCACGTTATAGTTGATGATCTTGGCCTGCTCTCCGGCTAATTCAATGGCGCGCTCGAGTCCCCCAGCTCATCCACGAGACCGATCTTGAGGGCTTGTTCCCCCGTCCAGACGCGTCCCTGAGCGATCGAGCTCGATGTCGGCTTTGCTCTTGCCCCGTCCGTCGGCGCAGCGGGTGAGGAAGGTTTCGTACCCCCGGTTAACGAAGGCCTGCATGAGCGCTTTCTCGTCCTCGGTCATGGGACGCGAAGGATCCAGCATATCTGCGTAACGGTTCGTCTTGACCACGTCGGTCGTCAGGGCCACCTTCTTATAGAGGCCCGTGGCATTGGGGAAAATACCGAAGATGCCGATGGAGCTGGTGATGGTGTTCGGCTCTGCTACGATCTTACTGGCGCAGGCAGAGATGTAATAGCCCCCTGAAGCTGCGACGCTGCCCATCGAGACGATGACCGGCTTTTTCTTCAGATCGCTTACTGCCTTCCAGATCTGTTCGAAACGTAGGGCGCTGCCGCCGGGCGAGTTGACGCGGAGCACGACGGCCTTCACGTCGTCGTCGCCCTCCAGCTTCTTCAAGTCGTCATTGAGGCGCTCCGTGATGGCTGCCTCGCTGCACCGAAGCCCCCTGGGCAGGCTTTCCACGATTTCGCCTCGGCATAGACCACGGCGATCTTGTTGCGATATTCCTTCTCCTTCTTCTTGACGCCCTTGAGCGCAGCGACGCTGGTTGCCTTCAGCTTGTCGCCCTTCTGGCCGGCGCGGATCCATGAGGGTACTGCTCCACCTGCGGCGATATTTCAGTTCGTCGACGAGTTTGTACGCCACCGCCTTACGGGCGTCGAGCAGGGCGCCTTCGTCGGCAAAGCGGTTCACATCGTCGGCCGTGATCTTGCGGCTTTGGCGATGGAGCGGTAATGTTGTCCCAGATGGTGCGCTGGTAGGCCGTGATTTGCTCCCTGTTGGCGTCGCTGAGCTTGTCGGTCATGAACTGTTCGACGGCGCCTTTGTAGGTGCCCACTCGGAAGATCATCATCTCCACACCGATTTTCCAGCGCCCCTTTGACGAAGGTGGTCTGCGAAGAGAGGCCGTTCAGCGAGAGCATCCCCTCGGGATTGAGGAAAACTTTGTCGGCTATGGAGGCTAAGTAATAGCCCCCTGGGCTATAGCGGATCGGCATAGAGCGACGACGAACTTGCCACTCTCCCTTAAAGTCGGCCAGCGCGCGGCGCAGCAGCATCGAGCGTGACCACGCCGCCTCGAAAAAGCGCCCAGGTCTAAGTAGATACCCTTCACGGTCTCCTGTCTTTGGCGTTGCGTATAGCAGCCACGAGGTCGTGCATGGACAGCGCGTCGTCGTTGCCGCTGACCAGAGCCGAAAACGGGTTCTCGGGCGTGGTCTCGGGGATCTCACCCGCCAGTGTTATCTTGAATACGCTCTCCCCCGCCTTCGGACCTACCGCTGCTGCGGAGCTTTTGCTGAGCCCGGCCACCATGCCTATCATTGTGACAAACAGGATGGCGCTGACTATGATCGAAGCCAGGATAAAGCCCAGCGTCGACGCAAACATCATCTTGAAAAACTGCTTCATATTTGGATTGGTTAGATATTAATACGTGATATGAACTGGCCGCTGAGACAACGGGAGATACCTCCTCGAGGCGTGCCCCAATGGCACAGTCAGGGTTTACTTATCGAATCGGAGAGCTCGGATGGCCTCGTCCGAGGGGCAAACGGCGCGGTAGACAGCGCGGAGCGTCCCGGCGTCGGTGGCCTCAAAGTCTTCGGTGCGGACTGATATGAAGAGGCTGCCCAGTGTCGGCAGCGCTGGAGCTGTCAGGATGCCCTCGCTGGGCTCCCAGGGCCGGTGGCGACGGCGGGGCATGACGATCACGACTCCACTCCCCGGCCTCGTAGCGGGGCCGTGAGGTTCATCATAGGCTCCTCGTCCGGGGAGGTCCGGGCAGTGCGGACGACGCGCCCGAAGAGGGCCCTCGGCAGCCTCCGCCGTTCGTGCGCGGATGACTGAGAGGGGGCGCAGGCAGCCAAGGATGCGGCTGAGGGTACTTTCCGGCGAGCGAATCAGCAGCGTGGCGTGCAGGCTGTCGACCTCTGTGTCGAGGGGCATCTGCCCGCGGGTGACGGCCTGAAAAATGGAGGTGATCCGGGGCGGAAGCGCCGCAGCTGGGGCTGCTAAAGCAGGGGTGAGTCCGCTCAGCTGCCGCGTCAAGCTCGAGGAAGTCGGCCATCCGTCCGCCGGCGATCGACTGAGGCTGTGTGCGCTCTGACGATGGTGTAATGGCGGCGGAAGATGGGGAAAGGGTTGACCAGGAGCAGGTAACGGTCGTCGAGGCAGGGCAGGGCGTCCTGCTCCGGCGGCCGATTGGCGTCGCAGAGGAAGCAGGGGCGCTGGCTGATGGAGGCCGCGTCGGTGCGGGCACCGGACGAGACGATGCGAGCCGGGTTAAACTGGACGTCGATGCGGAATGCGCTGAGCGCACCGTGCGGATGCGTACGTCGTTGAGGGCCTCGTAGTTCTGTCGGGCCATGGGCCAATCGCGCCAGGTCGCGCTCCAAGAGCGCCTCCGCGCCAAGGACCGAGAGTTCGTTTGTTGTAGCATGTTGTATAGGGCGGTCGGGGAAAAATCGAATCAAAGCTAGACCGAGGCGCCAAAAAGCCGTGCGGATGGGGCTTATCGGTAGCGCCTGAGGTCGTTCGCTTTGGCGCAAATGGGCGACGGCGTTGCGAGGGAGAGCAGTGGAAGTCGCGGTGGCAGGCATAAAAGAGGCTGGGTGGTCGATCCCACGCCGCTCTGTCGGGCCACCCTTCGATAGAGAGGTCGGTGTACCGCAGCAGTTCGTCCACCCTCCGCATCTGCCAGGGCTATCCGGAAGGTGATGGCCTCCATGCCGGTCAGGGCCAGCACCAAGCCGTTGACATCGCTGGGCGTCAGGCCGTAACCCTCGCCAAAAAGTCTTCAGGTTGCTTTTTCCCTCGCTCAGCATCCGCCGGAGATCGTCGAGCAGCTCTACGCCTGTATCCGCCGCGCGCTGAGGGATGGGTCTCGCAGTGGATGGTACTGCCAGGCGCGTAGACGCGTCGCTCGGAAAAGAGCGTGATATAGATCTCATCCAGCGGAAAACTGTGGCCGCACGGCAAGGGTTCGTCCACCCGTGCGCCGTCGTCGCTTTTCTTCGGGGACTTCCTGATCGCGCTCGTAGTTCCAGCGGCGCATGTAGAGCCTCTCGTGCCATTATCTAAGGATGTTTATGGTTTTCGTATTTACCTCCTCATTCACTCCGCAAATGTAACGCTTTTCATTCACTTCAAGCCCATCCACCCTCTGATTGTCACGAACAACGTTAACCTTCTCCCCCACCGATCTGCGATTGTCTCAGACAATATTCACACCTAACGTTGCGAGCTATGATTTTCCGAGGCAACATTCACTCCTGAACCTTATGAGCTATGATTGCTTGAGACAACGTTCACTCCCAACTTTCGAAACTATGATCGTGCAGACGAACGTTCCGTCTAAAAATTGAGGGTTACTATTGTCTCGGACAACGTTAACCCCCAAGACTTGCGGGGTTATTATTGATGGAGACAACCAAGGATTCCTCGGCAGGTATTTCCCATTGTCTCAGACAATCGGAGATGAATACGTGTTTTTCGCCATGTTTCGGACAATTGTAGATTCCTTGGGGATGTGTTTTCTATTGTCTCCGGACAATGGCGGATAAATACGTATTTCATTTCTCCATGTCTAATCGGTTATCAGATAGATACCCGGGTAGGGGCGCAAAAGCATACGCCCCTTTGCGCGTTTATCGTCTCACTCCCCACTGCCTCTTGCGGGCGTTTGCTGAGGCGTATGCAATACGCCCTACCCTACCGGCAGAAAAATCGGATTTGAAGGGTTGGCGGGGATTACGTTTAGGAGAGGGAGATTCATTGATAAGGAGAACGAAAAAGGAAGGATTTTTGGCGGGAGGATAGGCGGCAGGAGGTATAGCGCGAACGGTTCAGACCTATTCTGCCGAGTAAACCATAAAAAGAGAATAGGATACAGAATGCCCGCCGATGGATACGACGCTTCGGCCTACTTTTTGTGGGCAGAAAGGGCCGACCGAGAGTGATCAGCGACGATTTTTGAGGTATCAGGCCGAAAGATGCACGCCTTGACGTGTCAATCCTCGCGCCGTTCGGGAGGTGGTTCGAAATCACTGTGCCGACGGTGCGATACCTACCCGAGGCGTAGCCTTCGACTACGCTTAACTACCGCGCCAGAGGCGCATAACTACCGGGGCGAAGCCCCATAACTACTTACTAAACAGATATGAAGAAAGTATTGATCGTGTCGGGACATACTCGACATCCAGCACGGCTCCGTGGTGAACCGTCGCATCCTTGAGGTGGTGAAGCGAGAGCTGCCTGAAGTGACTCATTGACTCGCTGAGCGAGCATTATCCTGACTTCCGCATCGACACGGCGGCGGAGCAGAAGAAGGTGGTCGACGCCGACGTGATCGTCTGGCAATCCCCTCTTTTGGTACGCCAAACCGTCGCTGCTGCAGCGCTGGGAGGAAGAGGTATTTACTCACGGCTTCTCGCACGGCACGAATGGCAAGGCGCTGCAAGGTAAAAAGCTCATCCTATCCGTCACCACCGGCGCCCCGGCCGAGTTCTACGCCCGCGAAGGCCGACCCAACGGCGGACTGGAAGACGTGCTCATGCCCGCCACGCAGGCTACGGTCAGCTTGACTGGCATGACGCTCGTCGATCCGGCGGTCATCACCTACGGAGTCTCCTATGCGCTCCGCAATGACCCGGAACAGGCCAAGGAGTTGGAGCGCAGGGCCGACGATCACGCCGCCCGACTGCGGCTCTGCTCCGCGACGCAGCCAAATAAACAGTGATAGAGACTTAGCGTACTGATTTGTCCCTATTTGGATCGGTCGCTCCCGAAACCGCCCTCATCGGGCGGAGGGAGTGGCCGATTGTTTTTTACCCCCTACACGTGGCTCGGAGCGAATGGCCGCGACGCGGGGAATCGTCTCAAAGAGTGTATCTTTGAGGCCGATAAAACAACATCTCAACCACTAATAGCTTAAAGAAATGGAAACAAAATCTTCATCCATCATCCGTAAAGCCCGCCTTTCGGATCGCCATCGTGGCCGTAGTGCTCATCGGACTCTACGCTTTTTCGCGGGTACTTACAACAGAATGGTCCAGCTCGACGAGAACGTGCAAGGCGCCTGGGGACAGGTCGAAAACCAGTACCAACGGCGCGCGGATCTGATCCCCAACCTCGTCAACACGGTCAAGGGCTATGCCGCCCATGAGCAGGCTACGCTCACCGCCGTCATTGAGGCGCGCCAAGGCCACCCAGATCACCGTCGACCCCAATCACCTCGACGAGGCCGCGCTGAAACGCTTTCTTCCGCAGCACAAGGCGAACTCTCCTCCGCCTTAGGTCGCCTCATGGCGGTATCGGAGAGCTACCCGGAGCTGAAGGCGAACGAGAACTTCCTCATGCTCCAGTCTCAGCTCGAGGGAACCGAAAACCGCATTGCGGTGGAGAGGAAACGGTTCAACGAATTGGTGAACGTTTACAACGGCTACATCCGCCACTTCCCCAACAACTTCTTTGCGCAAGCCTTTGGCTTCCAACGCCGCGCCTATTTTGAGGCCGACAAGGAGTCGGAGAAAGCGCCCAACGTCAGCTTCTAACGCCGCAAAGGGATGATCGCGAGAAGGCTATACCAGGGGCTCGTTGTCTGATCGTGAGCTGGCTCTCCGTCGGCCTATCGGCCCAGACGAGAGACGTTTACAGCGTGGAGGACGTGCCGAACGTGCAACTCATCGACAGTACGCGCTTCGTCTCCGACCCCAACGACGCCATCCCCGACGACGACGAGGCCGCCCTCAACCGCCGCCTCGGTCAGCTCCGCGATCTCGCTCTCGGTGGAGATTGCCATCGTCGTCATCCCGGCCTATGACGTGGAGAAGTACAGCTCAGCCCGCGAATTTGCCAACGAGCTTTTCAACACCTGGGGCATAGGCGACAAGGGAGACGAACCGTGGCCTCTTGATCCAGCTCGTGACCCGTGAAGACCTCCGCGAGATCACTTTCGAGACCGGCTATGGTCTCGAGGGCGAGCTGCCCGACGGCCTCTGCATGCTGATCCAGAAGCGTCGCACGATCCCGCCCATGAAGGAGGGCCGGTATGGCGAAGGACTCTTGGCTGGCCTCGAGGAGGTGCGCAAGGCACTCAGCAACGAATCGACCCTCGAGGCGGAGGAGGAGAAGAAAAGCAACACCCCTCGCGGCCTTTGTCTGCTCCATCTGGTGGGCGCCTCGGGCTGCTCTGGGTTCGGTGGGATGCTCCGCAAACAGTGGCGCGCCGCCCGGACGGTCAAAGACTTCTCCGAGTTCAAGCAGATCGCTTGGGGCATAACATCGCCGCGGTCTTTTCCGGCCTATTCCTCTGCCAAACGCCGATAGCGCTGCTCTACTTCCCTGCTCAAGCTCATTCTCCGGAAACAATTGAGGCCCCAGATCCGGTGCGAAGGCTGCGGCGCTGTCGGTCGCTTCTATCAGGAGAAGGGCTACCCTGATCAAGAAGCTGAGAGCGAACGGCACACTCAAGGTCTACCATTATGTCTGTCGCAATTGCGGACGGGTGAAGCCGAGAAAGTCTTCAAGCGAACACCGGACAGGTGGAGCGGCGGCTCGACAGCGGCAGCTCGTCTCGGTGGCGGCTTAGGCGGAGGCTTCTCGTTCGGCGGCGGGAAGCAGTGGCGGAGGCGGAGGCTCCTGGGGCGGCGGTTCGAGCGGCGGCGGCGGAGCCAGCTCGCGCTTCTGACCAATCGACGCGCCGACCTCCTGCTGGCGGGAACGTAAAAAGGGTATCCACCTCCTTTTTCTGGAGAGGGATACCCTTTTCTCTGCCCTCGGGACGACGGTAAGCCCGCGGTGCTGTTCGTTTTACGACACTGCGCCGGTCACCTCGTCGAAGTGTCGCTCGGCCCACTCGATCAGCGTCGCCAGCACCGGAATAAGCGAGCGCCCAGTCTCCGTAAGCGAATACTCCACCCGGGGTGGCACCTCGGGATAAACCACACGACGAATCAGGCGGCTGCGCTCCAAGTTCTTGAGCGTCGCTGCGAGCATTTTTGCGAGCAGTCGGCCATGCTCCGGCCCAATTCGCTGAAGCGGGAGTACGCCCCCGGGCAGTCGTGCAACGTCCAAAAGAACGAGGATAGACCACTTGTCGCCGAAGCGACTAATGACATGCCGGATGGGACAATTGGGGTAATTCGTTTTAATGTCGATCATACGTTTGGTGGATTCTATGGGCGGACAAAGGTAGAGGCGCAAACAGTCGGCGCCAAAGCCCCCCGTTAATCTCGGTTAATCTTCAAAATCGCCCCACTGATTCAGCCCCAATTCCTACCTCCCGGTAACTGACGCACCCTCCGGTGCCTTCTTTCACAGCCTGACGAACACGGGCACCTTTGCCCTCGTCAAAGAGAGACGGCTTCGCACCGCCAATCAGAGACTCAGACACAGTAACCCCTATAAAAAGAGAAAGGATAACCAGATTATGGCAAATGTGATTTTAATCGGAGCGACGGGATTCGTTGGATCGGCCGTCCTCAACGAACTGGTAGAGCGCGGCCACCACGTGACGGCTGTCGTACGTAACGCTGCCAAGCCCCTAAGAGCTCCCAAGTAGAGGCAGCAGAAGCTGACGTAGCCGATGTGGAGAAGGTGGCCAACCTGGCACGTGGCAAGGACGCCATTATCTCAGCCTACAATCCCGGATGGGCTAACCCTGACATCAAACGGCTGATCGAGACGAACTCATCCGCACATCCTCGAAGCGGCAAAGCAGAGCGGTGTGCCCCGACTGATCATTGTCGGCGGCGCTGGTACCTCTTCGTTAGCCGGGGCTGCGCGTGGTGGACTCCGGCGCCATCCCTGCCGAGATCATGGACGGTGTGCGCCCTCCGGCGACTTCTACCTGAACACGCTCACCCGTGAAACGGACATCGACTGGGTCTCTTTTCACCCGCCGGTGAGTTCGACGCTGAAGGGAGCAAGACGGGTAAGTATCGCCCTTTGCAAGCGACGACTTACTCGTGGACGCTACGGGCAAGAGCCACATCTCCGTGCGCGACTACGCAGCCGCCCTCGTCGATGAGCCTGAGCACCCCTGCACATCACCGCACCCGCTTCACCATTGGCTACTGACATCACCAACATCTCATCGGAGAGGCAGCACCAAAGATCCGATGGCGAAGAGATTCCCCCTCTTACGCCACCGGATCTTTCTCGTTTCCGCCTATACACTGCTATAAGAAGAAGGCGATTCGCCATCGTGACCAGCAGTAGCGTGGCCAGACCAATGCAGACGGCGATGAGTAGGGCGTTGATGTATTTCTCATCTGGCTTGGTGGCTCGATGGAGGTCGGTCAGGTAGCGCTCCTTGAAGAAGAGATACAGCCCCGGGATGGCTGTGGCCACCAGCACAAAGTCCTCGGGGATATGAAAAGATCCGGCCTTCGTCAACCCGATCAGGCCCAGTGACAGAGCAGCAACACAAGGAAGAGGTTCACCCTGACGGACGAAGAAGAGTAGCAGTCCGATGGTGAAGACCGACACGGAGCAAGGCATCACGGGCGAGGTGACCATCGGGAAGGTAAGCCCGCGCGCCAGCGAAATCAGCGGATAGACGAAGGACATGGTCAGCAGCACGCAGGCCACAAGGTCATATTTGCGCGACCGCTCGAAGGTGGTGTAGCCCGTGGCCAGATCCCACACCCAGATGGCCGCCAATAACGCCCAGTAAAGCGCCATCACCTCGTTATAGTCACGCCTCGCGGCAGCAGACAAAGTAGTAGACCACGGCCACCCACAGATAGATCCCGGCCAAGTAGACCTTCATCGCCCACTTGACCCACGGGGGCGGGACGCCGTACCAGTAGCACCGTCAGGCAGATGCCCACAAGGAGAAGGATCAGCTGACCGGCCCAAGTGGAGGCATTGTAATAGGCTATTGTGCGCCAGAATGTTTCCATAAGGCTTCAATGGCGCGTTAAGGAGAAGGCCTCGACCGGGGAAGAGGAACATGGGGAAGGTGGCGCCGACGGCCAGCAAGAAGATGACCGTGACGGTGATCATCCTGTTGGAGAAGAACATCTCCATGTAGCGCCTGAGTCCTTCGGGATCGTTAACCCGCTGGAGGCACATGATGAGCGAGAAGACCATGTTGTAAGCGTATCGTCCGGGGATCATCGGCAGGGGCGGGGATGTAGAGCACCGTCATGGGGCAGTAGACCTTCTTGCCAAAGCCACAGACTGCCGAAGCCGATGAGGAACGCCGCCGCCAGTGAGGCTGTGGCGATGTCTATCCCCGCATAGGTCATCAGGCAGAAGCGACACGCATGGCCCACCGCGGCCAGCAGGGCGATCATTTTGAAGGCCTTCAGGGGCGGATCGGAGATGGCCCCGAAGCCGATGCCCGCCACGGCTGCAAAAGAGGGCGTCGGAGAGGATGTCGAGGGTAATCGTCAGCATATTCATAGCAGGCTGCTCTTGACTAAAAGCAGAGTGAAGGAGAGTCCGATGGCGATGTTGACGATCAGCAGCGCGGCCTCTGTGAGGCGTGCGAAGCCCGTCAGACGTGCCCCTCGACGACGTCGATCACGCCATTGATGAGCGGTACGCCCTGGCACCAAGTAGAGCACGCTCGTGGCCAGGGCGATGTCGGACGTGGTGCTGAAGATGAGCGACGTGGAGGCACAGAGCGAGGCCACGAAGGCGGAGACGATGAACGTGACGTAGGGGTTGATGCCCCGCTGTTGCATCCGTTGCTTGAGGTAGAAGCCGGTCAGGGTGGACGAGAAGACGATGCCCATCGAGACCGCATCGCCGCCGAAGAGTCGGCAGAACGAGGCGTTGGCAAAAGCCCACCAACAACAGCAGCACAAACAGCGGATGGATCATGGGCGCCGAGACGATGCGTGTGACTCCGCCCACAGCTCATCGAGCGATAGGTGGCTGTCCCGCCGCGGCCCAACTCAGGGCACTCAAGGAGGCGTTGTGCTCGAAGCTGATCGGGTGCGGGGCACCTCCACCACCCGGTTGCTTTGCTCCGAGGTGGTGCGGTCGATCACTGTCAGAATGATGTGTTTGTGAAGGATGCTCATCTTCACGTCCGCCCTCAAAAGAGCTGCCGATGCGCTTCGAGTTGCGCATGACACGCGACGTGTGTACCCCCGCCGCCATCAGGGTGTGAGGCGTATTCGGCGATAAAATCGCAAAGCGACGAGAGGCTTTCTTGGGTGTGAGTCATACGGATTGCTATGCTGATCAAATTCTTCCGACCGCAAAAAGTACAGCCCCGCCCCCACCCTCTACCCTCCACCCTCTACTCTCCCCACCAATCAGGATTGCTCAGAAGCAGCCACAGTGCGTCCTTTGCAGTCGAAACATCAACCCCATAAACCGCAATGAACAAGAGACTGCACAACCTTTCACTGGCCGCGCTGCTGGCCCTCCTGCTCCTCCTCCCCGCCGTCACGAAGGCGCACACGATGTGGATCGATACACCCTTCGAGGGGGCACATTGGACAACCGCAAACCGTCCGCATCTTCTTCGGTGAGTTCTCCGAGGATGATCTCCCCGCCGACCGCTGGTTTTCGGACATCGCCAACTGTCGCCTCACCCTCTCGCCCCCGACGGCACGCCGATCCCACTGAGAAGGCCCCCACCGACAGCTGTTACACGGCCTCGTTCACCCCAACCGCTGAAGGTTGGTACCTGCTCTACTTCGAGCACACCGTCCGCGACCTCTACGAGGGCATGCGCATCACCTACGGGGCCCAATCCTGGGTGCGCGTCGGTCACCCTGACGGGCCGCCCACCGTGGCCTCACCCTTCAGCCACGGCCGACTCTTCCTGCCGCCTGCTGAGCCTTTCCGACTCGACCAACCCGCCGCTGTCACCCTCACCGAGGGCGGCCAACTCGCCCCTCACGCCGCCTCACCCTAACCTCCGACAAGGGTTGGCGCAAGAACCTCCGCAGCGACGCCACGACGGCCATCGCCTCCACGCCCCTCCTCTTCCCCGCCGATTACCTCTTCGAGTGGACCGACAATCCGCCCATCACAGACCCCGCCCAACGCATCTCGACCGACCATCAATCGGACTACATCACCCTCAACTACTTCTTCCGGCCCTGAAGGAGCGCTTTGGAGAGCCATTCGGGGTATCGCACAGCCCCACACAGGGGCTTTCACCCCGAAATGGATCAAGAATCATAACTCGTTAGCTTGTGAGTTATGATTCTTGTTAGCTATAATAATCCTATCATAAATGATTTATCACCCTCTCCAGAAATCATAATCCTTATGCATTCGGCTAACGATCTTCAAAGAGAGATATTCAATCATGCACAAAGGGATTACGATGCTTGGGAGAGATAATAAACCATTCGCCAAAAGGATTACGATACTTACAAGAGAGAATAAAGCATTCACGATGGGATTACGATCCATGGAGAAGGATAATAAACTGTGAGTAATCCAATCACGATTATCGAAAGGGATAATAAAACCGAATACACATGACTTATTATTCTTACCGAGCATGACGGCTGACGAACGCTCGAGAGGCTATTCCGACCTCATAGTCACACTCCCCAATAAATCGAAAACAGGTATCAGATTAAAAACAGCGTCTACCTTTGGGGCCGGTAATAATAAAGAACGTAAGACACGGAATGGAGTTTACAGCTAAACAGATAGCTGAGTTCCTCAACGGAACGATCGAGGGCGATGTGACAGCTAAAAAGTGAATGGCTTCTCAAAAGATCGAGGAAGGGAAAACCGGGTACCCTCACCTTCCTTGCCAACCCCAAATACGAACATTATATATATGGAGACGAAGGCAGCCATCGTTCTGGTCAACGATGACTTCCATCCCTCGGCGCCCATAGAGTCCACCCTGCTGCGTGTGCCTAACGCCCTACGCTGCGCTGGCCTCGCTGCTCACTTTGTGGAACAGACCCAGACGCAAAAGAGGGCATCGACCCCTCGGCCTTCATCGCCCCTTCGGCCCGGGTGGCGCGGGCGGCTATGTGGGGCACTTCGCTACATCGGTGAGCATAGCGTCATCGGCCGTGGCTGCCGCATCTATCCGCACGCTTACATCGGCGACAATGTCCAGATCGGCGACGACACGATCGTCTCATCCGCACGTCACCATCTACAACGGCTGCGTCGTCGGCTCCCGCTGCATCCTGCATGCAGGCGCCGTCGTCGGCTCGGACGGCTTCGGGTCTCGCACCCGAAAACGGGACCTACCGCAAGATCCCACAGCTGGGCAACGTGGTCATCGAGGACGAAGTCGAAGTGGGCGCCAACACCACCATCGATCGCGCCGTGATGGAGTCCACCACCATCCATCGGGGCGTCAAGCTGACAACCTGATTCAGATCGCACTACAACGTGCAGATCGGCGAGAATACCGTCATGGCCTCGCAAGTTGGTGCGTCAGGATCGACGAAGGTGGGCCGTCATTGCATGATCGGCGGGCAAGTCGGCCTGGGTGGGCACATCCACATCGGCGACGGCACCCAGATCGGCGCCCAATCGGGCATCATCAGCAACATCGACGCCGGATCGCGCGTCATGGGCTCACCCGCCATGCCCCTCAAGACCTTCTTCCGATCCAGCATCACCCTGCGCAAACTGCCAGACATGTACCTCGAGATCGACCGCCTGCGTAAGGAGGTCGAAGAGCTGAAAAGAGATTATGAACCCCCATTAAATAACGATCATATACCCACACATCATGCAAAAAGCAAAAAGACACTCGCGTCCGAATTTTCACTGCAAGGCAAAGGCCTGCATACGGGCCCTCGACATACACATCACCTTCAAACCCTGCCCCTGAAAATCACGGCTACCAAATCCGACGCACCGACTTGGAGGGTGCGCCCATCGTCGAAGCACTGGCTGAGAACGTGATCAACACCCAGCGTGGCACCGTGGTGGGAAAGAAGGACGTGCAGATCAGCACCATCGAATACGCTATGGCTGCGCTCTATGCCCTGGGAAGTGGACAACCGCCTGATCGAAGTCGACGCCCCTCGAGTTCCCCATCCTGACGGCAGCGCACACCCCTTCTCGAGGGCATCCGTAGCGTGGGCCTCACGGAGCAAAAACGCCCCCGAGACTACTATATCGTGCGCCACAAAAATGGAAGTCAAGGACGAGAAGACCGGCCTCGTCGCTCACCATCCTGCCCGACGACCGGTTCAGCATGAACGTGCTGATCGACTTCGATTCGCCCGTCCTCTCCAACCAATACGCCACCCTCTCCGATCTCAGCTCAGTTTGCTGACGAGATAGCGGCCTCACGCACCTTCGTCTTTGTTCGTGAGATCGAAATGCTCCTCCAAAACGGACTCATCAAGGGCGGCGACCTCGATAACGCCATCGTCATCTACGACCGCGAAATGCCGCAGGCAGAGCTCGATCGCATCGCTGACGAACTGGGTCGCCGCACAAAAGCGTCTGCGAATTGGGCTACGTAAACAACAAGCCTCTGGCCTACGCCAACGAGCCCGCACGACACAAACTGCTCGACGTGATTGGCGACCTCGCCCTCATCGGCAAACCCATCAAGGGCCACATCATCGCTACCCGACCGGGCCATAAGATCAACAACCAACTGGCGCAGGTGATCCGCAAAGACATCAAGCTGAATAGCATCCAAGCCCCCGTCTACGACCCGAATCGCGAGCCCCTGATGGACATCAACCGTATCCGCGAGCTCCTGCCCCACCGTTACCCTTCCTCTTGGTCGACAAGATCATCGAGATCGGCGGCGACTACATCGTGGGCATCAAAAACGTGAGCGTCAACGAACCCTTCTTCCAGGGGCCACTTCCCGCAGGAGCCGATCATGCCAGGCGTCTTGCTCGTCGAGGCTATGGCACAAACGGGTGGGTTTCTGGTGCTGAACTCGTCGACGAACCGGAGCGTTACTCGACGTATTTCATCGAAGATCGACGGCGTCAAGTTCCGCCAGAAAGTTGTCCCCGGTGATACACTCATCTTCCGCCTCCAGCTCATATCGCCCATCCGACGCGGCATCTCCACGATGAAGGGCTACGTCTTCGTCGGCGAGAAGGTGGTGTGTGAGGCAGAGTTCATGGCCCAAATCGTCAAAAACAAGTAAGCCGACATGCACGCACCCACAGCCGTCATCCACCCCGAAGCCCGCATTGGCCAAGGCGTGACCATCGATCCTTCGCATACATCGAGCGCGACGTCGTCATTGGCGACGGATGTCACATCTACCCCCACGCCGTCATTCTCAACGGTGCACGCATCGGCCGTGACTGCCGCATCTTCCCCGGAGCCGTCATCTCTGGCATCCCCAAGACCTGAAGTTTGCGGGCGAAGACACCACCGCCGAGATTGGCGACCGCACTACCATCCGCGAATGCGTCACCATCAACCGTGGCACCGCCTCGAAAGGCCGCACCGTGGTGGGCAGCGACCGCCTGATCATGGCTTTATTCGCACGTGGGCACACGACTGCGTCGTACACAACCACGTGATCATCGGCAACGCCTCACAGATCGCTGGCGAGGTGGAGATCGACGACTTTGCCATCCCTCAGCGGCAGCGTCCCAGGCACCAGTTCACGCGCATCTCACAGCACGTGATGATCCCAAGCGTGGATCACGCGCTGGCAAAGACATCCCTCTACACGCTGATCGGTCGCGACCCAATCGTCTACTGCGGCATCAACATCGTTGGCCTACGTCGACGCGGCTTCTCAATCAGCAGGTCTACCTCATTCAGGACATCTATCGCACCCTCTACACCCGCGGCCTCAACAACACCGACGCCTTGCAGGCCATCGAAACCGAATACGAGCCCGGTGCGGAGCGCGACTTGATCCTTAACTTCATCAAGCATTCCAAACGCGGCATCGTCCGCGGATCCATCGATGAATAGAGGATAGAGGTAGAGGGTAGAGGGTAGAGCTGCACATGAGGCGACGCCCTATCCTCCACTCTCTACCCTCTACCCTCTACCTCTATACCCTCTAACTATGGTTTACCGATTCCTACTTGTTTCTGACGAAGTCGAAGACTTCAAGCGCGAGATACAAATCGACGCCGAGGCCACCTTCCTCGACCTCCATCAAGCCATCCTCCAGGCTGTCGACTTCCAGCCCGTGGAGATGAGCAGCTCTTCATCTGCGACGACGACTGACACGCCGCACCGAGATCACCCTCGTCGACATGGGTGCACCCACCGACGCCGACACGTGCCCATGGAAGACACACGGCCTCGAGGAGCTGCCTCGAAGACGAGCACCAGCGACTTATCTACGTCTTCGACTACATGTTCGACCGTGCCTTCTACATGGAGCTTCGCGAGATCATCACCGGACGCACCTCCGGGAGGCTGGGTCTGCACACGCTCCGTCGGCGATCCGCCCGAGCAAGCCTTCACCGAAGAAGAGCTCGAAAAAGATCCCGGCAAGACCTCACTCTCAACCGCCTCCGCCACCGGCGAAGGCTTCTACGGCGACTCGGAGTATGACGACGACGAACTCGATCGCGAGGGCATGGGCGGCTTTGAGGATGGCGACAGTGTCAGCCTCTCCGACTTAGAAGAGCGCTATTGAGCCGCCTCTACCGGTACCCGGCTAGTTGGCCGGCGTCCCTGACGCCCTCGCGAACAGGATAACCTCCCAACTTTACCCATTGACAACAACGACGCTCCCCACCCTCCTCGTCCTGCTCGGCCCCACCGGCGTGGCAAGACGGCGCTCAGCCTGCGACTGGCCGAACGTCCCGGCAGCCCCATCCTCCTCGGCCGACTCCCGACAGATCTATCGCGGCATGCCCATCGGCACCGCCGCCCCACGGCCGACGAACGCGCCCGCGTCACGCACTACTTCGTCGACCTCCTCGACCCCGCCGAGCCGTACAGCGCCGCACGCTATGAAACGGACGCCCCTCGCGCTCCTTACGACCCTTTTCACGACCCACTCTGCCGTCCTCCTCACCGGCGGATCGATGATGTACATCGACGCCGTCTGTCAGGGCATCGACGACATCCCCACCGTACCCACCGACATCCGTGCCGCCGTGATGGCGGACTATGAACGCTTCGGACTCGACGCCCTGCTCGACGAGCTCCGACAGGCCGACCCGTGCACTTCGCCGAAGTCGACCGCCGCAACCCGCGTCGTGTCATCCACGCCGTCGAGATCTGCCGCACCGCCGGCCGGCCCCTATTCCGACTTTCGCACGCGTACCGTCAAAGCGCGCCCCTTCCGCATCCTCAAGATCGGACTTGTCCGCCCGCGCGAAGAGCTCTTCCGTCGCATCGACGCCCGCGTCGACCAAATGATGGCCGACGGCCTCCCGCGAAGCCCGCGCCCTCTATCCCCAGCGTCACCTCAACGCCCCTCAACACGGTCGGTTACAAGGAGCTTTTCCAACACTTCGACGGCCAGCCTCGCTCGACGAGGCCGTGGCCCGCATCAAGCGCAACACCCGCGTCTACGCCCGCAAACAGCAGACCTGGTTCCGCCGCGACCCGTCCATCACCTGGTTCCACCCCGACGACACGGCGCACATCCTCCGTTTTCTCCGCGAAACGCTCTGACATCTAATACTCCAGAAACCCACCCTGATTCTGTACCGAAACCGTTCGGGAATACTTGGGGAAACACCGATTCTGCACTGAAACCGTTCGGGAATGCTTCAGAAACACCGATTCTACGCTGAAACCGCGCGGGAATGCTCCAGAAACACCGATTCTACACTGAAACCGAGCAGGAATACTTGGGGAAACACCGATTCTACGCTGATACCGTTCGGGAATGCTCCAGAAACACCGATTCTGCGCTGAAACCGTTCGGGGAATGCTCCAGAAACACCGATTCTACGCTGAAACCGCGCGGAGAATACGCCTGCATCGTAAAAAGGCACCCCCACACACGGTGGAGGTGCCTTTTTCTTGACGCGCAACCCCTGGAAATGACGGAGCGTCACACGACGGCCGGAGAATCTTTCGGGGAACCCGTCCCCAGGCTATCAGGGCAGGATACGGAATGAGCTCCTATCGCTTTGCTACACGTAGCCCAAATTGCTTCTCACTATAGGCTGCGCCAGCCCATGAACATCTTCACGGTCTCCGGGTCGTTGTGGTCGAAGAAGAGGCTGTGAGCGGTGTCGAGCCGTTCGATGCGTGCCATCTCGTCTGGCGTGAGCTTAAAGTCGTAGATCTGGAAGTTCTCCGCCATGCGTTCGCGGCGCACAGATTTGGGAATGATGATTACGTCGCGCTGTGTGAGGTAACGCAGGGCGACTTGTGCCACGCTCCGGCCGTGCGCCTGGCCGATCTCTGCCAACGTAGGGTTGGTGAAGAGGCCATTGCGCCCCTCAGCCAGTGGGCCCCATGACATGATCTTGGTGTCGAACTCGTCCATGTACTTCTTGGCGCGGATCTGCTGATAGAAGACGTGTGTCTCCACTTGATTTACGGCCGGCACTACCTCACGTTGCTGGCGAGGTCGATGAAGTGGTTCGGCTGGAAATTGCTCACGCCACGGCGCACAGCTTGCCCGCGTGATAGGCCTCCTCGAGGGCGCGGTAAGCGCCATAATAGTCGCAGAAGGGCTGGTGAAGCAGCATGAGGTCGATGTAATCCGTTTCGTAAGCACTTCAGACTGTCATCGATGCTGGCTCGCGCGCGCTCGTAGCCATAGTTACTGATCCACACTTTGCTGACGATAAAGACCTCGTCGCGCTTGAGGCCGCTCTTCTTGACGGCCGCGCCCACACCCTCCTCGTTACGGTAGGCCTGCGCCGTGTCCACCATGCGGTAGCCCACGCTGAGGGCGTCGCTCACGCAGCGCTCGGCTTCGGCCGGTTCCACCTGATACACGCCGTAGCCCAGCTGCGGCATCTTTACTCCATTATTCAATGTGATGGTTTCCATTTCTTCTTTTACCCTTTTCTATTCTATGTCTATGCCTATTTGCATCGCTATCGCGTCACACGATGCCGGAGAAGCCGCATGAAGGCCATGGCCAGCAGGCCGGCGGTGAGGAGCGCAATGGGGATGCCTTTCATCGCCGCGGGGACGTTCAGGCGCGAGAGCTGCTCGCGGATGCCGGCGAAGATGATGAGCGAAAGCGCGAAACCGATGGCCGTCGAAAAGGCGAAGACGATGGACTGCGGCAGGTTGTAATCCTTCTGAATAACGAGGATGGCGACACCAAGGATGGCGCAGTTGGTCGTGATCAGCGGCAGGAAGACGCTGAGGGCTTGGTAAAGCGCGGGGGAGACTTTCTTGAGGATGATCTCCACCATCTGCACCAAGGCGGCGATGATGAGGGATGAAGACGATGGTCTGTAGGTAGGCCAACCCGAAGGCGTCAAGGATGTATTTCTGGATCAAGAAGGTGACGATCGTGGAGATGGTGAGGACGAACGTCACGGCTATGCCCATGCCCATCGCTGTGTCGATCTTTTTCGACACGCCCAGGAAGGCAGATGCCGAGGAACTGCGACAGGACGATGTTGTTGACAAAGACGGCGGCGATGAATATGATGATGTATTCCATAAGGGCGGGGGTTATTTCTTCAGTTTATTGACGATGGCGATAAGGTAGCCCAGGGCGATGAAGGCGCCGGGGGCGAGGACGAAGAGCAGGGCGCCGTAGTGCCCGGGAAGAGGGTGAGCGAGAAGGCGCGGCCGGTGCCGAGGAGCTCGCGGCAGGTGCCGAGCAGGGTGAGGGCGAGGTGAAGCCGACGCCAATACCGATGCCGTCGCAAGCAGAGGCTACGACGCCGTTTTTCGAGGCGAAGGCTTCGGGCGCGACCAAGCACGATGCAGTTCACCACGATCAGCGGGATGAAGAGGCCGAGGCTCTTGTAGAGTTCGGGCATGTAGGCCTGCATGCACATCTGGAGGATGGTCACGAAGGAGGCGATAACGACGACATAGACGGGGATGCGCACCTCGTCGGGCACGAGCTTCTTGATGGCCGAGATGGCGGCGTTGAGCAGATGAGCACGTGAAGGCGGTGGCCAAAGCCCATGCTCATGCCGTTGATGGCCGAGGAGGTGGTGGCCAGCGTGGGGCACATGCCCAGGAGGAGGGCGAGGTGGGATTCTCGGTGATCATCCCATTCTTAATGACTTTGAGGTAGTTCATAGTCCGGGGGTTATTTGCTGTGAGACGTTGAGGCGGTCGAATCGGCAGCCGTTTGTTGGGTGGCGCCGGAGGCACTCGTCGGCTTTGGCGTCGCCCTTGCCAGCACCTTGTGCGTAGGCGGCATAGGCGCGGTTGATGGCGTCGAGGAAGGCGCGTGAGGAGATGGTGGCGGGCCGTGATGGCGTCTACTTCGCCGCCGTCTTTCGAGACTTTCAGCACGCCGCTCTTCATGTCGCGCCCGAGGACGCCCTGCTTGCCTTTATCCGTGCGGAACCACTCCTCCATCTTCGATCCGAGGCCGGGGGTCCCGTTGCTGCTCGAGCACGGAGTAGTTGACGATCTTTCTGGTCCGCGTCGAAGCCGACCATGATGCGGATCTCGCCGCCGAAGCCCTTCTTGGTGTTCGTCTCTACGGCGGCACCGACCAGCTTGCCGCCCTTCTTGGCGGGATAGATGGTGAGCGAATCGCCGTCGGCTGTGGCGGCCCTGTATTGTTCGGCCGAGGGATCGTTGTCGAACTCGGGCGCCACCTTCTTAATGGCTTCTTGCAGGGGCGGCTGCTTTGGCGGCGGCGATTTTATCCTCGGTCAGCTTGTTAGCTATGGCCAGCGCGGTGCCTGCGATGAGGCAGAAGCACGTGAGCGACGCCAGAATGGTGATGAATGTGGATTTGATTTTTCCATCGTTTATCTGCCTCGAAATGTCTGGGTTTGATGTAGGTGTTGATCAGCGGCGTGAGGCCGTTCCAGATCAGAATGGGAGAAGGACATGCCCTCGGGATAGGATCCGAAGATGCGGATGAGCACGGTCAGGAGGCCAATGCCCGCGCCATAGATCAGCGAGCCGCGCTTGGTCATGGGCGAGGTCACATAGTCGGTGGCCATGAAGACGGCGCTGAGCATGAGTCCGCCGGAGGTGAGATGGATCAGCGGGTTGTTGACTTCGGTCGGGTTGAAGAGGTACATGATGGTGGTAAACACAGCCACGGTGCCGATGATGGCCACGGGATGCCACGTGATGATGCGCCGATAGAGCAGGTAGGCAAAGCCCAGCAGCAGCGCCACCTCACTCATCTCACCGAGGCTACCGCCGGTCAGTCCGATGGCTGACGGGCCGAGGCCGGCTATGTCTTTCGTGAAATGGATCAACGAGAGCGTCGTGGCGCCGGTCTGCGTCGGTGTAAGTCAGGGGAAAGACGCCGGCCACGGGCCACGTCGTCATCTGTGCCGGGAAGGAGATGAGCAGGAAGACACGTCCCACGAGCGCGGGGTTGAAGATGTTGTTGCCCAATCCGCCGAACGACATCTTGCCGACGCCGATGGCGAAGAGTGCGCCCAGGATGACGATCCACGCGGGCAGGTTGGACGGCAGATTGAACGCCAGCAAGACGCCCGTGAGGATGGCCGAGCCGTCGGCAATGGTGGGCCTGCGCTTGAAGAGGTACTTGAATGAGATACTCGAAGATGACGCACGAGGCGACGGATACGAGCGTCACAACGAGTGCGCCCAATCCGAAGCAGTAAAGCGACACGAGAAAGGCTGGCACCAGTGCGATAAGCACGCCGTACATGTTTTTGCTTATCGAATCGCCCCCATGAATGTGTGGCGACGGAGAGATGATCAGTTTGGAGTCCATGTTATCCGGGTTATTGTCTGTTCATACATTAAAACTAAGTCTGTTCCGTCTCGGGGGTTACTCTTCCGCGAGCGGATGATGCCCATCACCGTGCCCTTGCCCATGCGGATATAGTCCAGCAGCGGGCGATACGAGGGACAGGTGTAGCTGCAGGGAGCCGCACTCGATGCAGTCGACGATGTAATGTTCTTCGGCCTCGTCCCACGTCTTGTGGACGGCCAGGTTCATCAGCAGATAGGGCTCCAAGCCCATCGGGCAGACGTCGACACACTTGGCGCAACGGATGCAGTCACGCATGGGTTTGCGCATGGCCCGGCGCGTGGGATGAGCAGGATGCCGGAGCTACCCTTCATCATCGGCACATCGTCCGTGATCATCGCGACCCATCATGGGGCCTCCACCGATGATCTTACCCGTGTCTTCGGGGATGCCGCCAGCGGCTTCGATCAGGGTGCTGATCGGCGTACCGATGCGGGCGATGAAGTTCGATGGCTTCACGACACTCTTGCCCGTGACGGTGATGACGCGCTCGATGAGCGGCTTATTCTTCTGCACTGCCCGTAGATGGCGAAGACGGTGCCCACGTTTTTGCACCACGGCACCGACTGAGATGGGCAGTGCGCCGCTCTTCACCTGACGGCGGATCACGGCGTCGATGAGCTGCTTCTCGCCCCCTGCGGGTAACGCGATCTTGAGCGGCATCACCTCGATGCCCTGCTCCTTTCGGCGGCCAGCTTCTTCATCAGCTTGATGGCGTCGGGCTTGTTGCTTTCAATGCCAATCACGGCGCGGCGAACGTCGATGGCGGTCATGAGAATCTTCACCCCGACGATGATTTCTTCGCCTTTGGCCAGCATCAGCGAGTGGTCCGACGTCGAATACGGCTCGCACTCGACGGCGTTAACGATCAGTATCTCGGCCTGCTGCCCGGGGAGGCGAGAGCTTGACTTGCGTGGGGAAGGTGGCGCCACCCATACCGACAATGCCGGCAGCGGCAATCTTCCCGATGATCTCTTTGGCGGACAGCGTGCAGTCGCGGACGAGGGTCTCACTGCGGTCGATGGTCTCTTCCCATTCGTGCGCCCTCTACGTTGATGTAGACTGCGGGCTTGGGCAGACCAGCGGCGTCGAGCATGGTGTCGATCTTGGTCACGGTGCCCGAAACGGACGAGTGTACGTTGGCCGAAACGAACCCTGCGGCCTTGCCGATCAGCGTCCCGACCTTCACCTTGTCGCCTTTGGCCACCACCGCCTCAGCCGGTGCACCGATGCTGCCCGAGCGGTGATGACCACCTGGCCGTGGGCGCGATCGCCCTCGATCGGGCGCCCGGCCGATAACTTGTTTCCCTGAGGGGTGAATGCCCCTCATTCTAAAAAGTGTACATTATAGACAGGTCGCTGTGTGGGTGTAGTTAATCTTTCACGGCTGGTTCAGCAGTGGCAACAGCCGTTTCAGCCAGAGCGGGTTTCGCCGCCGGGGGTATTGGCGCGAGCGGCCTCCACGAGCGACAGTGCGGCCGGAGCAGCGGCCTTCGGTGCGTCGGGCTTCGGCCCTTACGCGGCGGGAAGTTCAGTTCGTGGATGGCCTTCGCGGGGCGAGACCACGACGCACTTGCGACAGAGGCGGCACTTCGTGTCGTCGATGAAGCCAGGTTGCTCGTCACCGTGATGCGCCTCGAAGGCGCACTCCTTGACGCAGCGTGCACAGCCGATGCAGGCGTTCGAGCAGACTTTGCGTGCCACGCCGCCCTTTGTCCTTGTTCATGCAGGGAGACGAAGATGCGACGCGACTTCGGCCCCTTCTTGCGCAGCTCGATGATCTTCGTCGGGCAGGCCTTGACGCACGCCCCACAGGCGACGCACTTGTCCTCCACCACTTCCGCGATGCGTGTCACGTTGATGTGGATAGCGTCGAACTCGCAGGCATCCACACAGTCGCCCAGACCGAAGCAGCCGAACGAGCAGCCCGTCTCGCCCCGATAGAGTGAGGCGGCGATGGTGCAGTTCGATGCGCCGTCGTAGGTGTTTGTCCGCGGACGCGCTTCGCAGGTGCCGTTGCAGCGCACCACTGGCGATCTTCGGCGCCGCAGCCACCACGGCCACCGCCCTTGATCTCGGCCACCTTCTTCATCACCTCCTGACTGCCCACGGGGCAATACAGCCTGTCGAGCGCCTCAGCCTGAGCACGCGTTGGCAAAGCCGCTGCAGCCCGGGAATCCGCAGCCACTGCAGTTGGCGCCCGGCAGGGCTTCCGTATCTGCCTGATGCGCGGATCTTCATGCACCTCGAATTTCTTCGATACCGCAAATAGGGATGAGCGCCGCAATGGCCCCCACCGTTCCTAATAAAATGATCGCTATATACATTTTCGTGTAAGATTGATTTGGCGGTTAATCAGCAGCTGTGTCGAGCTGGGAGCCAGCTTCGAGCTTAGCGACGGAGAAATCGAAAAACCGTCGCCCGATCTTCTCCCGAAAGGCGTACAGCAGGGCGTAATAGACGGCCAGGACGGCCAGCCCGCGAGTCCACTCGATGCCGTCGTCGCCTCCGCTCAGGCGGGCGCCGATAAATACGGCAGCCACCACCAGCACAAAGGGCACGGCGAACGCAAGGGCTACGGGCCTGCATGCCGCTCGAGGATTGGGCCACGACCATGACCTCCTCCCCGGGAGCAAACTGACGGCTCGCCCTTCACCTCAATGAGTTTCTCCTTTTTGTCCGATGCGAGGCAGGCCGAACGGGCATGGCACGCAGAGCACGCGCTTTGCTGTTCGATACAGACCACAATACGGCCTCCTCCGGTATGTCTTACAATACCACGATGTTGAATAAATTTCTTCATAATAAACCCAATTGCTATATCGAGTTTTGCAATACGGCGGCAAATGTAAAGCAGCAGTTTCAATTCCTGAATGCAGCTATACCGCTCAAATTCATCTGCCCTGTCATGCCCCGCGACACGACCGCGCCGATTCGCAAATTCCTCATTCTGTCCAACGACCCTACGGGCTGGATTCGTGAAGGTTTCATCGTGCCGAACGACGCCACGGTTTCGGTGCATGAAGACCCCATCATGTCGCACGAAGGCATGGTCCGGGTGCATGAAGCCCCATCGTGCCGCACGAAGGCACTACACCGATTTGCAAACCCTCATTCTGTCGAATGACGCCACGGACTACGTGCGTAAAGGCCCCATCGTGTCGCACGAAGGCACTACATCGATTCGCAAAACCTCCTCATGTCGAACGAAGGCATGGTCCGGGTGCATGAAGACCCCATCGTGCCGCACGAAGGCACTACATCGATTCGCAAAAACCTCCTCATGTCGAACGAAGGCATGGTCCGGGTGCATGAAGGCCCCATCATGTCGCACGAAGGCACGGACTGGTTGCATGAAGGCCCCATCATGTCGCACGAGGGCATGGTCTCGGTTGCTTCGGTTTTTAGCAGGTCGCTTTTTATTACTGAACAAACTCTCTCAGAAATAAAACAGCGACTTTTTTATAGTGACTAAATCTTCTCAGGTAATAAAAAGCCACCCGTTTATACCCAATAGCTTTTATCAGGAATAAACGAGTGACTTTTTATAGGCAATCCACTTTATCGGAAATAAAAAGTGACCGATTTATTCTCATCAAAAACTTCTCTACTTATAAATGGTCACCATTTTATTATCGAGATATTTTCCACAGATATAAAAGTCACTCGCCAAAAACCAACAGACATCAAGGCCGTGCCCTCGTTCGGCATAATGCTTTTTATGAATTGAGACCATCACATCATTCAGCACGGCGGGAGTTTTATGGGTTGAGACCGTCGCGTCGTTCGGCACGATGGAGGTTTTATAGGTTGAGACCCCGCCTTCGTTTGACACGACGAGAGTTTTATGGGTCGAGACCATCGCATCGTTGGGAGACTTTTGAGGGTAAAACCAGACGCGGCAGACGGATTTGCGCAGTATTTCCGCCCCCGACGCGGATGGCCGCCGTTTCGCGCCAAAGGGTGGGCAAATTCGCCTACTTTGCCCGCCGCCGATGGAAACGGCGCATAGATTAATAGATTAGAAGCTGTTATAACCCATAGATGATGAAGAAGACGAACGCGAAGAGGAAAGGCTGCCGGACGAGGCGATGGAGGCGAACACGACCGAGGGCACGGGCGGAGGCTATGTGGTGCCTGGGGGCGATCGGTGCGGACAGCGTGCGCCATCTGCCGGGCATGTATCAGAGCTGGTTCTTGGATTATGCCCTCGTACGTGATCCTGGAGCGGGCCGTGCACACATCAACGACGGGCTGAAGCCAGTGCAGCGGCGCATCCTGCACGCCATGCGGCGCATCGACGACGGACGATATAATAAGGTGGCCAACGTGGTGGGCCAAACGATGCAGTTTCACTCCGCACGGCGACGCCTCGATCGGCGACGCGCTGGTGCAGCTCGGGCAGAAGGATCTGCTGATCGACTCGCCAGGGTAACTGGGGCAACATCCTCACGGGCGACAGCGCGGCGGCACCGCGATACATCGAAGCGCGGCTCTCGCGGTTCGCACTCGAGACGGTGTTTAACCCCAAGACGACCGTCTGGAAACAGTCGTACGACGGGCGCAACCGCGAGCCGGTCAGCCTGCCGATCAAGTTCCCCTGCTGCTGGCGCAAGGGCGGAGGGCATCGCCGTGGGACTGTCGTCGAAGATCCTGCCTCACAATTTCAACGAGCTGATCGACGCCTCCGTGGCCTGTCTGCGCGGCGAGGCGTTCACGCTCTACCCCGACTTTCAGACGGGCGGTTTGCTGGACGTGGCGAAGTACAACGACGGCAACCGCGGCGGCATGGTGAAGGTCCGGGCGCGGATCAGCGAAGGTGGACAACCGCACGTTGGCCATCACCGAGATCCCTTATGGCTACATCGACGGGCACCCTGATCGACTCCATCATCAAGGCCAACGAGAAGGGAAAATCAAGATCCGCAAGGTGGACGATAACACGGCGCGCGAGGTGGAGATCCTGATCCATCTGGCCCCGGGCGTATCGTCGGACAAGACGATCGACGCGCTCTACGCCTTCACCGACTGCGAGAAAAAGCGTGTACATGAATTGCTGCGTGATCGAGGACAACAAGCCGCGATTCATGTCCGTCAGCGAGGTGTTGCGACACTCCACCGAGCAGACACTCGGGCTGCTGCGCATGAGCTGGAGATCGAACGCAGCGAGCTGCGCGAGGAACTCTTCTACGCCTCTGCCTCGAGCGGATCTTCATCGAGGAGCGCATCTATAAGGATAAGGAGTTCGAACAGGCGCCGGACATGGACGCAGCCGTGGCGCACATCGACCGCCGGCTGGAGCCGTTCAAACCGCGGCTCATCAGGGAGGTCACCCGGGAGGACATCCCTGAAGCTGATGGAGATCAAAATGGGGCGCATCCTGAAGTTCAATGCCGACCGCAACGACGAGCAGATCGCGCGGCTGAAGGGCGAGATCGAGCGCGTGGAGCATCACCTGTCGCACCTCACGGATTACGCCGTGGCGTGGTTCGAGGGACTGAAGAAGAAGTACGGCGCCGACGAAAGCCGCGGCGCACGGAGATCCGCAGCTTCGACCGCGTGGAGGGCCACCAAGGTGGCTGAGGCCAACGAGAAGCTCTATATCGACCGCGAGGAGGGTTTCGTGGGCACAGGGCTGAAGAAGGCCGAGTTCGTCTGCAATTGCTCGGACATTGACGACATCATCCTCTTCTATCGCAGCGGCGTGTACAAAGTGATGCGAGTGAGCGAAAGATTTTTCGTCGGGCAAGACGTGATCTCGCGTCAACGTCTTCAACCGCAACGACACACGGACGATCTGACAACGTGATCTATCGCGACGGCCGCGCGGGCTGCAATTACATCAAGCGGTTCGCCGTGACCGGCTCGACGCGCGACAAGGAATACAACGTGACGCGTGGCACGGAAGGCTCACGCATCCTTTATTTCAGTGCCAATCCGAACGGTGAGGCAGAGACGGTGAAGGTGATCCTCAAGCCGAAGCTACGGCAGAAGACGCTCGTCTTCGAGAAGGATTTCAGCGAGATATTGATCAAGGGTCGCACCTCGCTCGGCAACATCCTCACCCGGGCAGAGATCCACAAGATCTCGCTCAGCAGCGTGGTTCGTCGACGCTCGGCGGGCGCGAGGTCTGGTTCGACCGCGACGTGCTCCGCCTGAACTACGACGGTCGCGAGGAAGCCCTCGGGGAGTTCCGCAGCGACGACCGCATCCTCGTCGATATTGCAGTCGGGCGAGTTTTACACCACCGGCTTCGACCTCAGCAAACCATTACTGAAGACAACATCCCGCTCATCGAACGGTACGACGCACGCAAGACATGGACTGCCGTCTACTTCGACGCCGATCAGGGCTATGTCTACCTCGGCGCTTCCCGTCCGAGGATTCCGAGAAGCGGCAGAACCTGATGGGCGACAACCCTCGTCACCGCCTCTTTCCTACTGACCGACGAGACCTCATCCACGCATCGAGGTGACACTGGGCGGACACGATAGCCTGCGACCCCTTGACCATCGAGGCGGCGGAGCTTCGTGGGCGTGAAAAGCGTCAAGGCGCGCGGCAAACGGGTGACGACATTCACGGCAGCGTCGGTTGACGAGCTGGAACCTACCCGCCGGTCTCCATCGACCTCTACGGACGATGCGCCGACCGTGGCCGAGGATTCCGCGGAGGAGGAAGAGGATGGGCGAGATGCTCGCTGTTTGAGGAGTAAGCCATGATCCGCTGCATACCCATTCTCCTTGCTTGCCCTCCTCTCCCCAGCCCTGCACGCGCAGACAGACACCGTCGCCCATGAGCTCCGCACTCGGTGAATGAGGCCACAATGATCAGCCTCGGCAGTCGCTATGTCAGAACACGTACCTCTCCGACGTCGGTTGCGATGGCACGGGCATCGGCGTAACCAGCGAACGCATGCGGCTCATTGGCGATCGCTGGTCGCAGAGGCGCACCTTCCGCATCGACCTCTCCGCGATACGCAACCCTGCGGGCACATCGAGCGGTTACGCCGCCTTCATCGACTACAGCTACGCCCGTCATCGCCGCTTCGAGACGAGTCTCGACGGTCTGCGATTGCTCGTCGGCGGTGCAGGGACGCTCAATGATTGGCACACGTCTACCGGTCGCAGGGCGGCAATAACCCTCGCGGCGCTACATGGAGAGCGATTTTGGGACTCTCTGCGGCTATCCTCTACAGCTTCGACTTGGGTCGGCGGCGCTATCCGGTAACTGTCCGGTGGCAGGCAGACCTGCCACTCGTCGGTGTCTTCTTTTCGCCGAACTATGGGCAGTCGTACTACGAGATCTTTACCCTTTGGCCATCGTGCCGGCACTCCGATTGGGATCGCTGCACAATAGGTTCGCCTGCTGAGCTTGCTCACCGCCGATATGCCCGTGGGTCCATGGACCATGCGGATTGGGTATGAGGCCGACGTTTACCAATCGCACACCAACGGCATCTCGCACGCATTACTTCGGTAGCAGTATGCTGATCGGTGTGGCAAAGGAATTCATACCCTTTTCCGGCAAGCGTGTGCGCCCAGAACCCCTGCCTTCCGGAGCGCGTATCACTGAGCTGAAAAACGAAGAATTAAACACGGATGATGTCCGTTTGCCCTATCGGGGAGTGCCAGCGATTGCGCTCCGGAAGATCGGCGGCCGTTTCCCCGTCTCTCACTGCTTGCCCTATGCAAACTCGTATTCCCTACCTCGATCTTTTTGATTCTGCTTCTGCCCTCCTGCGACAAAGCGGACCGTTACAGCGCAAGCCCTCGTGAGAACTTTGAGGCGCTCTGGCGCATCATCGATGAGCAGTATTGTTTCTTTGAGGAGAAGGGCGTCGACTGGGAGGTTGTCCGCAGAAAGTACGAACGACAACTCTCCGGATACGATGAGTCGCTATGAGCTCTTCGATTTGCTATCCGATATGTCTGGCGGAGTTGAAAGACGGTCATACGAATCTCGTGTCGCCGTTTAATACGGCTCGCTACTGGGCGTGGTTTGAGGATCATCCGCGCAATTTCAATGCCGACATCCAGCGCAATTACTTAGGCACGCGCTATGGGATAGCCGGCGGTATGCGTTACGTCAAACTGCCTTGGCACGGAGATAGCTACATCTATTACGGTAGCTTTTCATCCGCAGTCAGCGAAACGAATTTGGATGAGATTTTCTATTTCTTCCGGCACTTGCCGCGGGCTGATCATCGATGTGCGTGGCAATGGTGGGGCGCATTGACTAACGTCGAGCGTATCGCGTCGCGATTCCTGAGTGTTCCGATAGGACGGATACATTGTGCACAAGACTGGCCCGTCATTCCAACTTCTCCGAACCTTGTCCCGTCGACCTCCGACCATCGACGCATACGCGCTGGCATCGGCCGACGGTTGTCCTGACTAACGACATAGCTACAGCGCAACGAATGACTTTATCAACGTCATGCGGCGAATCGATCGCGTCGTTATTCTTGGCGATCGCACGGGCGGCGGGGAGGCATGCCGTTTAACTCCGGAGCTACCGAACGGCTGGCAGGTTCGCTTTTCGGCGTCGCCGTTGCTGACGCCGACAAACGGAGTATAGAGAGCGGAATCGATCCGGATATTCGTGTGGACATGACGAAGGCCGACATGGATCGCGGTATGGATACGATGATTGCGCCGCTGATCCGTAACATTCGCGAGCGGACTAAGGGCGAGTAAGCAAAAGTCGACGAGGCTATTTGAACGGTCCTGCCGGACGGTTTGAGGTAGATCGCCCTGACGTCTGGCGGGATTTACTCTTTCTCGCCAGTTGGCCTCCGCATTCGTTAGGGTCTATCGTACGCATTCGGCAGTTATCCATCGGAACTCCTTTCTCACCATCCTCTGCGCAGAGGGATCGCATCCACTCTTCCTGTTTCAGCTGCGTCCGGACGTCAGTCATAGCCTTCACGGATCCTATCTCCTTCGCCAATATCCTATGAATCCGAAGACAAATCTCGATTTTGATTCCTGTCTTTCCATGAAGCAGAAATGAATCTCGATTCCTATTCCCAGTCGATTCTATGAGAAAAACAAATCAGATCCCAATCCCTCAGCACTCCATAGAAGCCAAAAACAAATTTCGTTTTTGATCCTCGGACACTATGCGAAGCTGAAAACGAATCTTGATTTTTGATCCACGGACACTATCCGAAGCCGAAAAATGAATCTCGATTTTGATCCCCAGACACTACCTGAAGTCCCAAATGAATCTCGATTTTGATCCCCAGACACTACCTGAATCCCAAAACTGAATCTCGATTTTTGACTTTCGGGTACTCGGCGATGCAAAAATGATGATTTGCGTTCCCGGGTACTCAGTGAAGGAAATCAGATTCATTTTGGCTTCCGGAGACTCAGTGAAGCAAAATGAATTGCGATTTGGCTCTCCGACACTCAGAAAGCCAAAAATGAATCTCGATTTTTGCTTTCCGACACTCGAAAGCCAAAAATGAATCTCGATTTCGCTTCGGACACTCGAAAGCCCAAAATGAATCTCGATTTCCTTCACTCAGTGTCGGTGAAGGCAAAAATGATTTTTCGATAAGCATACTCAAACACCCCTCAGAAGTCTGACTCAGAAGCCATTTTGGCTGCATCTACTTCCGATGATGAGGGAACAAGGATTGCTTTACCCATTCACTGAGACTGAATGATTCACAGTAGTAGATACGGACTCTCTTCAGTGGCACTCCGCGAAGCCCCACACGTTTGCTGAGGCCTATCGTCGATACGGATAAAGCCCGAAAATATTTTCGATTTAGATGCTATGAGGCGATGTGATCCCAAAAGGTTGTTTACATTTGCAGCGCCGAAGGCTCCGAGGTTGCCCGCAAAAAGGTGCGTGAGCGATCCGGGGCACAAGGGAAGTTCAAATACCTGTTTATATTTGCGACTCCATAGAGTCAGGCATTGGCATACTTACCTATTCTATAGCATCGCTCATCAGCGCAACATTTTGTAACACATATATTTATCCAGTTAGACCTCTTCGTTCATTAATCAAAGATTGTAAGACATGAGAAAGTCAAGCATTGTTGGCATAACCAACCAGTACCCTTTTGGGCATGCACGTCTTATGCGGCAGCAACTCTACGACCTTATCCACCCCTTCGCCGCAGATATCCTTTTTAGATGCGACAGACATCCCGAGCTGAAGTCGGACATCGATCTCGAGAAGGTCTGTGCGAGGCCGACGGCTTCCAAAGTGACTAAGTATTTGTCTGAGAGAGTAAGAAGCGTAGCGAAATCGTTTCGCTATTGTTTCAGGAAGTCCGTCTAGCATCCGAAGTCGCCGATTGATGCGCGTAGCGCCGCCGGTCACCGATTGCGCATCGTAACAGATGCACGTACAAAGGTTTGCAGAACGAGAATATGAACGACGCCACCGGACACGTTGCGGGACTGCTCCTCGATCTGGAAAAAGACAGACGCGGCGGCAGATCTGGCCACCATTGGAATGGCGCCACTCGTTCAGATGCTTCGCACCATCAACTCGGGTTCATCACGATAAGAGATGAGCGCTTAAAGTCGGAGGCATCAATTGGTAACGTGAAAAGGCTCTACCCTTCGCCTGAAGAACAGATGAGACGGCTAACGAGGATCTTTAAGCATATCAGGAAAGCCGCTTACCTATCGACCTCATCAGATGATGATCTGTAAAGCCATCGGCGAATTGATTGACCGCATCAATCCGGGTGATCCAGCATACGACGAAAGCTATCGCCGCAGCGGCCCAGAAAGTGTCGGCAGACCGGAAAAAGACTCCGAAACAGCCGAAGGATCCCAAACAGCTTTGGGAACCGAAGAAGAAGGAGAGCGACGACATCCGTCTGCCTGAGGAAGAGCCTAAGAAAACCCGATAACGGCGGGGATGGAAAAAGCCTGGCGAGAGAAAAAGCTCCCCGGAGGCGGGGCAGCGTTCAGGAGGCGGAACGGGTGGTGACGGAGATCCGGACATCCACCTGCCGGAAGAGTAAGGCCTATCGCAGCATGTGGGGGATAGTTCTCAGGTATCTGATGGGTATCCCCCGACGCTGTCGGAAGGGCTAAAAGTGATCCGTGTTCTGTTCAATTTCTGCAAAGGATTAACGCCCTTCCGATTTGCCCTTTCATAGCGCTTTTTGGAAAGGTCTTGCCTGATTCTGCAGCCATTCATCACCATCCGGGGATACCCAAAAGAGCGTATATAATAGGTACCTGCGAGCGGTTTGAAAAGTCCCGCCTAAAGCTGCGGTCTTTCATCCCCGTCCGAGGATGTCTGGAAGGCATATATAATAGGTACCTGCACGAGCGTTTGAAAGGCCCGCCTAAGAGCTGCGGTCTTTCATCCCCATCCGGGGATGCTTGGTGAGCGTGCGATACGCCCCTACCCTGACAGGCGAAAAGGAGGTCGGAGAATCGATGAGCGATCCGATTATCCGAGCGAAAGAGGATTTGTACGTTTATGGCGTGTTTCCCATTTATTCAATGAAGGTCGAGCAGAGCGCCGACAGACCTCTTATTCTATCAGTGATCACTCATTATTCATAATACATTATGGTCAAATATCTCTGCATTTGTATGATCGCAGCCTGCATGGCATACACAGCCGCTGCACAAAAGCGTAACCGGCCGATGGGTCGGCAAGTTGCAAGTCCCCGGGGACAGCTCACGCTTGTTCTTCGTATACAAGAAGTCGAAGGCGAAGCTATCGGCCTTCATGGATAGTCCCGATCAGGGTGCAGAATGATATCCCTGTGATTCGGTCGTCTACTCCGCACCGCATTTGAAGGTCTTCATCCTCCATTGGCGCTCGCTATGAGGCGACCTCGACAGCGAGACCCTCCGAGGTCAATTCATGCAGGGGCAGGCTAAGCCTCCCGCTTGTCCTTACGCCTTCCGCTGGGGAAGATCGGTCGGCGCTCCGCCCTCAGGAGCCTAGCCATGCCTTACCAGGTCGAAGAGGTCCGCTTTGTCAATCCAACCGATGGAGACATTTTGGCCAGGGACACTCACGATGCCTACCACGCCGGGTCCGCATAGGGCCGTCGTAATGATCACAGGCAGTGGTCCGCAAGATCGGGATGAGGTCTCTGATGAACCATAAGCCTTTCCTGGTCTGGTCCGATGCCCTCACGAAGCTCCGGGATAGCGGTCCCTACGCTTCGACGACAGGGGGTAGACGCTTCTACGGGCAACTTCAGCAAGGCGACGACTGCCGACTTTGCTCGTGACGTCGAAGCCGCAGTGGATTACCTCCGTTCCCGAAAATCGACAATCAGCGGATCGGTTTGATTGGCTCAGCGAAGGGTGGAATGGTTGCGCCAATCGTAGCCTGTAAGCCGGCCGAAAACGTGTCGTTTGTCGTCCCTCCTCGCGGCTCCCGGCCTGCGAGGTGATAGCATCTTGCTCATGCAGAACGAGCGTGATCTCCGGCGTTCCCGTGCGCCTGACAGCATACGCGAAACAACCGTGCAGCTGAACCGTTCGCTCTTCGCGCTGCTCGTGCCACCGACCACGGACGAGGCGCTCCGTCAATCATGGCCGGGTACTCCGCGGCGCTTTCTTTGACGGACCCGCTGGCTCCGCCCATGCCGCACGAGCAAAGTCGAATTGGCCATCAATCAGGAGATGGAAAATGCTGACTGCAACCTTGGATGCGTGACTTCTGCGCTCACGACTCCAGCCCCAATGCTTTCCCGCGTGCAATGCCCCGTGCTCGCCGTACAGGAAGCGGAAGATGTGCAGGTACCCGCCGCGGCAAATCTCCCCATCGTCGAGAAGGCTTTGACCCGTCACGGAAACAAAGGCAGTTACCGCCGCGGAGTTCAGGCTTAACCATTTTGCTCCAGCATTGCCAAACGTGTCTGCCGGATGAATACGGGAGAGATCCGCGAGACGGTCTCGCCTGACGTGCTGCAATTCTCGTCGGGCGAGTGGATCGTGAAAGCGCGCTGAACTCCGTGTGTAATCACCTGCACTGGATGATTGCCACACGGCGGCAGTCGATAGTCGCTGACGCCGGTAGATTAAAGCCGGCGGCCTCCTGCCGGCATTCGTTTAGATACCTTTGCTACCCTCATCGATTCTTCTGTTGTCTATCCCGCATGGAATTTACTACCCCAGTCCAAGATCCCACCGTCTACCATCCGCATCGGCTATGGCATCGCACGATGATTTCTCGCTCCTGCTTTTGCCGAGGCGGGTGGTCAGCGGCTCGATCCCGTCTACTATCCCCATCGACCTGGAATCCCTTCGGCGTACTTTATAATCCCGACTCCATTGCCGCGGCGATTCGTCGCCTGATGGACGCTAGTTTGGTTCACGGCCGACGAGCTAATCCAACACCGCGAGTCTGTACCATAGCCTGCTCCATCATGGATCGTTCTCTCGCCCCTACGGCGGACGAGTGTCTGGGCGGATCACGCCCGTCTGAGCGCCGAGCCAAATTTCCTGGCTGCGGCCGATCGCCTGCTCGTGAGCTTTTGGGCACATCCTACGTCTATCGGTGGAAGGACAGGGCTCGTGGTTGGCAGCGCCACCAGATGCCGGATGACTATTTCCGTCGCGAACGGCTCATCGGCGGACGAGGATTGCGATACGCGGCTGCCGCTGATGGACTGCATACACCGCCAGCGACCCACACTAAAATGGACCTTTAGTCGGCCCTGTCCGCCACTTGCGCGACGGCGCCCATGAGAACAACCTCAGCAAAGTCGGTGCTTCATCTACTTATCGAGAAAGCTCATCTCCCATTGCCTACGATAGCCAACTACTTCCTGCTTACGAACTGATGATGGACGAGCTAGGGGATTACCGATTCTATGCGGAAGGCATGTGCCATCCATCACCCGCCGCCATGCACGTTATATTGGCGATCGATCTTCGAGTCAACGGCGACGGACGCGAAGACAATCGCCTGGCCCGTACGCGCTGAAGCTATCACACCGCGATCTGCAACACCGACCCTTCCGCGGACAGTGAGGAGCACACCGTCGCTTCGTGTGGTAGCAAGTTAAAAAGCAAGACCAGCTGTCGGACGGTGCCAACCCCGCCTACATGTTGCTCGATAGAAACGCACTTATGTGGTCTTCATCCGCGGACGTCAAGATCATCTTTTGTTCATCTGTCGCCTATCGGTTTGCACTCGTCAATCAAGGGAAAAGAAAAGAGCCGCACCGACTGTTTTCTGATTGATCTCGCACGCGGCACCCTCATCGCTATCGCAGCCCCTCGGGGATAGCCCGCCGTAAAGCACATCTCATGAACCGGAGGCACTCGCTCACAACTTCTTGCCTCCCGGCCGCAACTATCTTCTTTTAGAATGAAGCACACCATCCAAGAGATCGCAAAGAGTCATTCGTGCTACGCATCGCACGCTGAACGACTTTGGCGTCATTGAGCGTTTTACTCATCGATAGCCGCATGCTCTCCTTTCCGGAGACTACACTCTTCTTCGCATTGAAAACCAGAACAAATGATGGCCATCGCTATCTCTTCGAGCTTTTACCGCCTGGGCGTACGCAGCTTTGTCGTCAACCATGCAGGCCCGCCGAAGCGCGCCGCATGATGCCCGATGCCAACTTCCTCAGGTTCCGATGATTGCTCGTGGCGATGCAATCGCTGGCCGCTCTTACCATCGCAAAAGGTTTTCAAATACCGGGTAATCTGGCATCACCGGGAGCAACGGAAAAACAATCGTGAAGGAGTTGCTCTACCAGCCATGCGACATGCCGGACTTTAACATCGTTCGCTCTCGGAGCTACGCACCGCCACGATCGGGGCGCCCCTTTCGGTCTGGGCAAATGGACGAAACGACACACACCTTAGGAATCTTTGAGGCAGGCATCTCGCAGCCGGACGAGATGGAAGAAACTGCAGCGCATTATCCTCCCACCATCGGAATTCATCCTGCCAACATCGGTGAGGCCCACTCAGCAGAACTTTACATCTGCCGCACAGAAATGGCTTTAGAGAAACTATCCTTGTTCACCGATAGCGATGTGGTTATCTACAACGCTGACGACGACTTCATCGCTACTCAGCTGGATAAAAGCTTTTACTCACCCATCCCACAAAGCCGTCGGTTGGTCTCCGGAGACTCGGAGGCTCCGCCTACATTAAGAGCATACGAGGAATCGACGACCGAGATCTGTTGCGAGATGCTGAGACCGCGAGCATGTCTACGAGATACCATTCACTGACGACGCTTCCATCGAGGATGTCATACACTGTATCGCCCCATGCTCTACTTGAAGCCCACATCGCTGGAGAACAAGCAAATCTTCTCCGAGCTTGAGCCCGTGGCTATGCGTCTGGAAGTAAAGGAAGGCATCAATGGGTGTCAGCTCATCAATGACACCTATAACTCGGATATCAACCTCTCGATATAGCTCTCGATTTCCAACTAAGTCGTCGCGCCGGTAAGCCTCTTAAAAACAACAATCATACTCTCCGACATCCTCCAGTCGGGCATGCTACCTAAGACGCTCTACCGGAAGGTAGCCGAACTATTGCGTCGGAAACGCGTGGGCGTATCATCGGCATCGGACGAGACATGAAAGAATATGCTGCGGCCTTTGAGATACCCGAGAAGGAGTTCTATCTGACTCACCGATGAGTTTATCCATTCACCCTCCATACGCTCATTTGATCACGAATCGATCTGCTCAGGGGCTCGCGGGGTGTTCACTTTTAGAACGGATCACCGAGCTCCTGGAGAAGAAGGTTCACGGAAAACTGTTCTGGAGGTCAACCTCGACGCCGTGGTGCATACTTCAACTACTTCCGTTCCCGACTCCGGCGCGAAACCAAAATGGTTTTGCATGGTCAAAGCCTTTGGCTACGGTGCCGGGTCATGCAATGCGGCGCGCACTTTGCAAGAGCATCGGTGCGATTATGGCCGTAGCCGTTGCTGACGAGGGTGAGGCGCTGCGGAAGGAAGGCATCACGATTCCCATTATGGTTATGGATCCGGGTTTAGTAGCTTCAACACACTCTTTGAGTATCGCATGGAGCCGAGGTATACAGTTTCCGATTGCTGGACGCACTCATCCACGAAGCGGGAAGGCGCGGCATAACCTCTTACCCCGTTCATATCAAGTTCGACACAGGCATGCACCGTCTCGGTTTCCAACCGGAGGATGTGCCCGCAATCTGTGAGCGACTCTCGTCGCAAAAAGCGAACTGGCCGTGCGATCGGCCTTCTCATCTTATGGGCAGTGACAGCGCCGAGCACGACGACTTCACGCGTCGCCAATTCCGACTGTTTACCGACGCCGCAAGCCAATTGGAACATGGATTGGGTTACACCGTGCTCCGCCACATCCTCAACTCAGCCGGTATTGAGCGCTTCAGCGAGCAGCAGATGGACATAGTGCGTCTCGGCATCTCACTCTACGGCATCACGCGCAACCGATCGCGACAGCCGTCGCCTACAACCGGTCAGCTCGCTACGCACAACGATCCTCAAATACAAAACCGTCCCGCCGGCGACTCGGTCGGATACAGTCGGCGCACCTACCTCCAGCGCCCGTCACGCATCGCCATCATTCCGATTGGCTATGCCGACGGCATCGGACCGACGCCTCGGCAATGGCGTTGGGCAAGTGCTGATCGGCGAGCATCGCTGTCCGACGGTCGGGGAACATCTGCATGGACCTCTGCATGATCGACGTCACAGATACGGACGCCAAAGAGGAGACTCGTGACCATCTTCGGACCCGGCTTACCTGTATCGGAGATGGCCGAACGTCTCGGAACGATCCCCAGTGAGGTACTCACCTCCATCTCGCCCCGCGTAAAACGTATCTATTATAAGGAGTAACCAGCACCGCCAACAGGGCTACAGAAATTGCTGCGGGCTATCATCCGGTGTAGCGGATAGGCATTCTGTGGTTCGGAGAGCTTTCGTCTGGTGCGTGGATAGGCATTCTGTAGTTCGGTTGACTTTTTATCCGGAGCAGGGGATAGGCCGCAAGAATTGTGGAGGCTATCGTCTGGAGCGGCCGGGTAGACTGCTGAAATGGCGGAGAGCTATCACCCTGAATCAGTCATTAGGGATAGACTTTTTCTGTCGGTAGAAAGTAGGGCGTATTGCATACGCCCCACGTGTCCCATAGCGCCGAACCACACCCTCGCGAGGTGCATTCTATGGAGCGTATGCTGCGCACCACTCCCGAATCACACTTCTAACAATCGATTGGCTATCATTCGATGCGGCGGATAGACTTTTTCGTGATTTGGAGGACTCTCGTTCGATGTAGTAGATAGGTCGCTGAAATGGCGGAGAGTTTTCGAATCGACCGGCGGATATTACGAAAAATGCCGGACATGCTTGCGGATATTTCCCGCGCATGCGCTCGGCATTCGTTTCTAGTAACCCCAGACTGAAGGGGATGCACTTAGCTTTCGATACGTCCCTACGGCTAGTTCAGCACTTCGGAACCGATCTTCTCGACGTCAAACTCCTCGTCCCCCGCTTCACGTCACCATTACGGGCCACCAAGTAGAAAACCGCGACCCGGAGTCCACTCCAAAACAGAAAAAGCTCAGACGGCCGCTTGTAGCCATACAGCGTGGAATAACTTGTAGCACCCACTCCTCCGTGCGACCGCAATGCATCAGCGAACTCTGTACGATTGCGCCGTTATTCACCAATAGGTACGAGGTAGTTGTATCGCCAATCCCGGGCACCGTGACTGCGCCATTCGTTTTCAAAGCGTACGTCCTCCACGTCGAACATGCTAAAAAGATTCCTTTCTGCCGAAGCATTAGCCGGGATTGCTCCATTTCCAAACTGTTTCTCTTGAAGACTTTTGAAGTTCAGTACGCCATTCTTCACCAGATAGACGCTGTCCCCTTTGATGAGTCTCCGCAATAGGGCAGAACGCATAGCTGAAGCGTATGAACAGGTTGAAGGCAGTCCACACTGCTAATGCAAATAGGATATGCCAGACACTCATGTCAGGGGTTATAGAGAACGCCGCCGACAAGCGCGCCGATCACGAAGGCGCTCACCGCATCTAATGGCGTCAATTGCGCCATCTGTGCCTTACCCGCCACACGTAAAAATACCAATATGCCGACCATGCCGACAGCCAATTTCGCTGCAATTGCAATATACTCCATTGTTCAGTGATAGATAAAATGAATGATGATTCGTATTCGCTGAGTGCGTCTACATGCCCGCAAAGATCGCTGTTGGGCTTCATTCAGCCCAGATGCTTGGGGAAAATACCATCTGCGAGGCTTCATCCAGCCTAAGTGCTTGAGAAAAGTATCGTCTATGGGGGATTCGGTCAGCCCGGATGCTTGGGAAAAGCATCATCCATGAAAGATTCAGTCAGTCCGGATACTTTGAAGGGCACAATCCTCGATATGGTCGTTCACCAAGCCAGCGGATTGCATAAAGGCGTAGGCCACGGTCAGTGCCGAAAGGAACTTAAATCCGCGACGCTTGAGCTCGGCGGCTATCACGTCAGACGTCTGATTGCTGGCCGGAACATCCTCCAGCTTGCGGGGATGGTTCACGCAAAGGGCTCCCACCGACAAACGCCCAAATGAAGGCGGAGAATGATCCGAATTCCTGTTGCATTTCCATGAATAGCCGCATTCTGAATGGTCGCCAAAATCTTGCGCCGGTTGCGGACGATCCGTGTGTCTTGCATGAGCGCCTCCACTTTCGCATCGTCGTAATCGGCGATAAGCCGATAGTCGAATCCGTCGAGAGCCGCGCGGAATCCTCACGCTTGGCCAGAATCGTGTACCAACTCAACCCGGCTTGGAAACTCTCCAAAACAAGCAGCTCGAACAATCGCCGATCGTCATGGATAGGCCTCCCCATTCCTCGTCGTGATAGGCGCGATAAAGAGGCATCCGTTCGCACCAACTTCATCGTTTCGCTGTCATCATCTGATTGCTTCTAATTGTTTCTGTTCCGGTTTCATCCCGCTTAACGGAAACGCCCCACATCTCGAGTTGGCGAATGGCACGTGCGCCGCTCAGAGGGCGAGCAATCATAGTCGCGTTGGTAAGCATAAAAGAGGTTGGGCGGCGTACCTACACCCGCCTCATTCGGGCAACCTCAGTGATGAGACAGGATTGCGTACCGAAGCAATTCGTCGGCACGCTTCATTTGCCAAGAGAGACGATAGTCGGTGGCGTCCATACCGGTGAGGCAGAAGATCAGGCCATGCAAATAGGGGACGAGTGAGTCCGTAGGATCTGCAAAAGTTACGCAGGCTAGACTTCCCTCGTCCAGATAGTAGCGAAAAGCATCGAACATCTCCACCTGTGTGGACGTCCGGCGAGCTTTGTGGGATCGTAATGTATATCCCCGTCAGGATCGTATATCCGACGTTCCGGAGAAAATGGTAATGTAGGTCTCATCGAAGTTGAATTGCGGTTCGACTCTCAGCGTTCGGATGTTCACATGGCGTGTCCTATACCTCTCCGACGATGAACTGTAGTCGTCCAGCGTATCGTTCTCGTATTCCATAATGGGTTGCGTTTACGTATAGTGGATATGAATAATGATTGTCTCTCTGAAGCTCGGGCTTCATTGGGTGCCAAAAATAAGTCCGACGCCCTATCAGGCAAGCGTCCGATACTGTCCATAATGTGAGTTCGACAAAAGAATGAGATTCCTTTATTCATAGAGAATGTCTCTGATAGCATGTTGTAACGGCCAAAGTGCCTTTGGAAATGCTTGCAACAGTCTTGTAAGCGCCAAAATGGAGAAAAAGCATCTTGCGGGACTCCCGTCAAACGCCCTGGCATTTGCCGCGAGACTTGCGGGAGTACCCGCAAACGCCAAAAGCAAACGCCGCGAGACTTGCGGGAGTACCCGCAAACGCCAAGGCAAACGCCGCGAGACTTGCGGTGCCGCAAACGCCAAGGCAAACGCTGCGAGACTTGCGGAGTACCCGCAAACGCCAAAGCAAACGCCGCGAGACTTGCGGGAGTATCCGCAAACGCCAAAAGCAAACGCTGCGAGACTTGCGGGAGTACCCGCAAACACAAGGCAAATGCCTTGCAAGACTTGCGGGAGTACCCGCAGAAAGTGCCAAGGCAACGCTGCGAGACTTGCGGGAGTACCCGCAAACACCAAAAAGTTCTCCGAAGCATTTGTCGCAGCGTTGTAAGCATTTCCAAAAACGTTTTGGCCAGGCTTCCGTAGAAACTCTCTGCTGGTTTTATTCTTACACCGAACTCACGTTCCATAGACTGCGGAGACGTATCCCATACTGCCCGGGATAGCCCTCAGAGCTCTGACGATAGCCCGCCAACGTGTGCTGGCCGGAAATGGGTTCGACGCGCTTAGGGTCATATCCCACGACGGCGCAGGATGACATAGATGATCACGGGGCACCGAAGATGGGCGTCACGGCATTCAGCGGAAAGACCGTGCCGGTGCCGGGGATGACGGTCAAGAGGTTGCAGAGCAGTGCCATTGCGGATCCGAGTAGCATCGTAACGGGCAGGAGCATGCGATGGTCAGCGCGGCCGAGCGTAAGACGCGCCACGTGGTGGCACAGCCAGCCCGATGAACGACACGGGGCCACAAAAAGCGGTGGCAGTGGCCGTCAGCAACCCTGTGCAAAAGCAGGATAAGGACGCGCGTCCGACGGATCTTAACGCCCAAATTTGTGGCGTAACGTTCGCCAAGCAGCAGGGCGTTCAGGGGCTTCCAAGGAGCAGCGCAGCAATCAACCCGCCCTAAGGTGCAAAGCGCAAAGAAGGGCAGGCGGGTATTGGAGACGGAACTGAAATCGCCCATGCCCCACATGACATAACCGCGGATGCGATCGGCCGAGGCGTAGAAGTTCAGGAGCGAGATCAGCGAGGAAGCGAGGTAGCCCACCATGATGCCGAGGATGAGAGCATCACGCTGCTGCTCACCCGCGTAGAGAAATAGATGATCAGCGCCAACACGCAGCAAGCGCGGCAAAGGCCGCCAGAATGAGCGCCAAAGAACCACCGATGGCCGCCCCGCCCGTCGTCAGGCCGATGGTGCCACCGAAGAATAGCATCACGATAGCCACACCGAGGTTGGCGCCGTCGCTGATGCCCAGGATCGAGGGGCCGGGCCAGAGGTTGCGGAAGAGCGTCTGTAGGAGCAGTCCGGCGGCGGCCAGAGAGGCGCCCACGAGAAGGGGCCGTAGTGGCTTGTGGCAGGCGTGACTCGAGGACGATGGTGCTCCATGCCACCGGGTCTGAGGGCTGACCAAGCAGAATCCGGACGACGTCAATGGGCGGGATGGGCACAGTGCCGTAGGCCAGGCTGGTTGTCCACAAGACGGCTACGAGTAGCCGAGCAGGGCGAAGAGTAGGGATGATTTCATACGTGTAACGATTTTGTTAGGGGCTGCCTCGTGCGAGGGGCGCCTGACGCTGCGCATCGGCTTAGGCGAAGCGGCGCCAAAGGTGCAGAGCCACAGCCGATTCATAAAACGGCTTCTCGTTTCGCGCCCTACCTTTGGCCCGTCATTCCAAAACAACATCAAACACATAACAGAAAATACATGATGCCTTTTTCCTCATCCTTATGCTGGCCGCCTACATCGGCGGCAACGCCTACATCTTCACGCGTGCCCTCCAAGCCTTACCGCCGATGCCCGCCATCTTCAAGTGGATCTTCGGGCTGGCCTACTGGGGCTATGCGCTGTCTATCTTTTGGTCTTCATCTTCCGTGCACGGGAGAGTGCCGATCCTGGGGGCACTTCTTCTTTCAGGTCAGCACGGGCTGGCTCGTCTTTACGCTCTATATGGTGCTGGCGCTCGTCTGCTTCGACCTCTTCCGACTGCTTGTCCCCAGCTTCCGACACGGTTTCGCGTGCGCCCTGCTCGTTACGACAGGGGTGCTCGCCTACGGATACTACACCTATAAGCATCCTCAACTGCGCGAAGTAGACATCATCACTGACCGACTGCCCGCGGGATCGCTGGGCCTGAAGATCGTCGGCGTGAGCGACGTCCACTTAGGGGCTCGGTACGACCCGCGACGATCTCAGTCGCTATGTGGATCTCATCAACGCCCAGCACCCGGACGTCATTCTGATCTCCGGAGATCTCATCGACAATGACGTGCGCCCGGTGGACGAGGCGGCGATGGACGAGGAGCTCAACCGTCTACATGCCACGTATGGCATCTACATGGTGCCGGGCAACCACGAATACCTCAGCGGAATCGATGCCTGCAAGCGCTTCATCCGCGGACGCACAAACATTCATCTGCTCATGGACTCCGTGGCTACCCTACCCGACGGCATACGGATCGTGGGGCGAGACGACCGCACGAACACGGCGCGAAAGACGCTGCCGGAGCTGATGAACCGCATCGACACGGTGGTACCCATCATCGTGCTCGACCATCAGCCGACCGACTTGACGCAGGCTGAACGCGCCGGGGTAGACCTGATCTTCTGCGGACATACGCATCACGGGCAGGTCTGGCCGCTGAACCTCGCCACCGATCGACTCTTCGATGTGGCCTATGGCTACACACGCCGAGGCCGGACGAACATCTATGTCTCCTCGGGTCTCTCGCTCTGGGGGCCGCCCTTCCGCATCGGCACACGCTCGGGAGCTGGTTGTCTTCCGACTCATCCCCGCTGAGTTATGAGGGTCTTCCTGCAAGCGATCTTCGGGCAGCTACTCTTCACCCTCTACATCTACCTCCGGGGGCGCGCTGTCTTGCCGAGGCGACGCCGATGGCGCCTCCTCTACACGCTCTTCTTTGCTCGCCGAATGGGCCCTGTACTTCTTCGGCTACTTCACGCACTCGGAACTGCCGGACAGCGTCATGGTGCCGATCCTTGTGATCTGTGGCACGTGGTACATCGCGTCCATTTATCTCGTCACGGGCTACTCTTCTTCGATCTCTGCCGATGGATCTACCACCGTCGGCCGGGCTGGTTCCCGCATGGATCACGGCGAACGCCCTCCAGCTGAGGCGTGGCGCCTACCTGCTGCTGGCCCTTTTTCACGGTTGGGCTGATGATTCAAAGGTTATCACAACGTCGAAGACCCCAGAGTGAAACACGTCCGGATCACCATCCCCAAGTCCACGCCCGGGCGCGACAGCCTGAAGGTGGTGCTGATGACGGACACCCACTTCGGCGAGTCGATCGGTAAGCGCAACGCCCAACGGTTCGTGGCCCTCAGCAATGCCGAGCAGCCGGACATGGTCGTCATCGCTGGCGACGTGATCGACTACGAGCTGCGCATCGCCGCCCGCGAACACATCGAAGAGGATCTGCGTCGGCTCCGCGCCCCCTTGGGCGTCTACATCACGTTTTGGCAACCATGAATATCGCGCCAACCGCATCGCCAAGCAGCGGTGGCTCCGACGCACGGGGGACGCTGCTGATCGACTCCGTCGTGCAGCCCGACAGCACCTTCACCCTCATCGGCCGCGACGACTACACCAATCGCCATCGCGCCGCCCTGAGCCAACTCATGCGCGGGGTAGACATGAGCCGCCCCGTGATCGTGGCCGACCATCAGCCTAAGTTTCGCGAGGTGGTGATGAACGGCGCCGACCTCGGCCTCTTTGGCTCACACCCACGCGGGGCAGATCTGGCCCTTCTCGTGGATCATTGCTGGCCTACAAACACACCCTACGGATACTTCCGCGAGGGGCCTGCGCAGTTCTACATCTCGTCCGGCATCGGCTGCGCCGGTCCGCCCTATCGCATCGGCACCCGCTCCGAACTGGTGGTGCTGCATATCCGCTTTGAGAAGCCTGCCAGCCCCGGCCAATGAGTCGGGAGGCACGACAATAAGTAACCCCTAACCCCTCCCCCACGATGTGCAACAAACTGCTCCCCTCCTGCTGCTGAGCCTGGCTACGACCATCGCCCATGCACAATCCGAGGCCCTGGCCGACAGCCTCGCGGCCGATCTCCGCATGATCCGTCAAGCCACGGCACGACACACGACCCTCTGGGGCTTCGACCTCTACGGCCCACTCCTATTCATTGACCCCGAGACACGCGTGGCCTACGCCAACGAACCGGACAGCGCGGGCTTGCTTCGGCCCTGCGGCTCCCTCTATGCGGGCCGCCTGCCGAGGATGTCCTCACCGCCAACACCGCCACAAAGTGGGGCGGGCGGACGTGGGCGATGATCCTCCCTGCCCCTGCCCAAGGATTCGACGGATCGCACCGTCCTGCTGGCCCATGAGCTCTTCCACTGCGCCCAACCCCGACTGCACTTCACGGGTCACGGGGGCGACAACGGGCACCTCGACACCGGAGAAGGGGCGCGCACTGATGCGACTCGAGCTGGAGGCGCTCCGAGATGCCCTCCGCGCCACCACGCCCGACGAGCGTCGCTCGCACCTCACCCATGCCCTGGCCTTCCGCACGGAGCGTCACCGACGTTTCTCCGGCGCCGCAGCGTCCGAACATGCCCTGGAGTGCAACGAAGGACTGGCGGAGTACACTGGCCAGACCGTGGCCAGCCTGTCAGCCGACCAAGCTCGGGCTTATCTCATCGCACGCATCGACGCCCTGCTCGGCATGCCCACCTTCGTCCGCTCGTTTGCTTACGCCACCTGCCCGCTTACGGTTGGCTCGCTGCCGACACCGCGCCCGATTGGCATCGTGCCATCACGGACGAGACGCCCATCACGGACCATCCGCCCGTCTCTTTGGCCTCACCCTGCCCGACAGCCTCCCCGCGTCATGGGTCGCGGCCTATCAGCTGGCGACGTCATCATCCGCCAAGAATCCGCTCGCGAAGCCGACCGGAAGTCGCTCACCGACGAGTCTCCGCGCCAGCCTCGTGGACGGCCCACACCTGACCCTGCCCCTCCGCGCCATCGCAGTTCTCCTTCAACCCGAACACCCTCATCTCGCTCGGCAGCACCTTGGGCACCGTCTATCCGCAGCTCCAGCTCACCTGACCTCTGGGGCACCCTCGACGTAACGGACGGCGGCGCGCTGATCTCGCCCAGCTGGACGACCATCACCGTCTCCGCCCCACACACCACGAGCCCCACCGGCGCCGTCGGCTCCGGCTGGCGGCTGACGCTTGCTCCGGGCTGCAGATCGTCCGCAGCGCCAAGGATTACGCCGTAGAGAGGAAGTGACCGAGCGCGGATAGTTATCTGGGGCGATCAGAGAGTGAGCGCCTCGTGCGATCAATACAGCAACGCTTCTGGTCGAGGTTGGGGTGCACGTAAAGGTCGAGTGTGGTGCTGATGTTGGCATGCCCGAGCAGGACGCTCACCGTTTTATAGTCGCATCCGCTTTCAATCACAGCGGGTGGCAAAGCTGTGTCTGAGCCCGTGAGCTTGGGGATGAGGAATGTCTAGTTGCTCGATCAGCGTATTGTAATACGTGCGATAGATGCGCGGCTCTGTGGGTTTGAGTCGTTGGTAAGCACATAGAAGTCGGGGCAGACTATGCGGAGGAGTGGCTTGAAAAGGCGACAGAGTTCATTGCTCAGAGGTATGTCGCGGATGGAGCTTTTCGTCTTGGGCATTCCTTCGATCAGCTCCGTGTGACGAGACCCATCAGGGGTCGATGATATAGGATGCGTTGGAGCGTGCGACGAATGCGGACGACTTTCTCTGTCGGGTCGACATCCGACCATTTCAGGGCACAGAGCTCTCCGATGCGTATGCCAGTGCTCAGGCAGATGAGGATACCCAAGTTGCGGAAGGTGAAATGCTCACGAACGAAGCGCATAATACGACACTGATCGTTACGGGTAAGGATGTCAAGGCGGGTGTCCGTGTGCGTTGTAGGATAGCGGACTTGAATGGCTGTAGCCGCCCAGTCGTGGTGCTTCGCCCATAGCCGCGCACCATTTTGAGTACGACGACGGGGTCTTTGACGGTTTTGGACTCAGCCCCGCACTACATTTTTGTGAGCACGAAGGCCTGCACGGCGTCTTCATCGATCTCTCGTGCCTCCCCAAAGGTGGGTAGGAGGTGCTTTTTCGAGTTGGAGCGCATAGACTGGCGTGCGTGGCACGTTTGACGTAGTGCTCTTTGTCTGCAAGCCAAAGGGACTGCTAATTCTCTGAAAGTGATGGTCGGTTTAGTCATGATTCTATTGTTTTGATTATCGATAGGAACCAAGATAGACAGAATGCGCTGCCATCCTGAAGTATCCCATTTACGTTTCGAGTTCACGGATGAGTGGAAGGAGGTGAAGCTGGGAGAGGTTACATGTGAGCGGAACGAAAACAAATACTCCAACGTTACCCCTTCTTTCTATTACAGCAAACAAAGGTCATTCCACAAACAGATTCAGAGAAGAAGGATGTATCTAATGCAGACAAATCGAAGTACAAGAGAATCTGCTCTGGAGACATTGGGTATAACACGATGAGGATGTGGCAAGGTAGAAGTGCCCTCTTTTATTGAAGGCATAGTCAGTCCTGCATATACGATCGTTACTCCGCTGAAAGGAGTTTCGCCTTTGTTTCTTTCTATTTAATCAAAACGCCCTCGTCTGATCTATGAGTTTTGGACGCATTCTCAGAGATTGGTAGAGGATACATTGAATTGTAAGTACAAGGACTTCGCCCAAATAACCATAACCATTCCCTCTCTTCCCGAGCAGCGGAAGATTGCAGCCTTGCTGAGCCTGATAGACGAACGGATCGAAGTGCAAAACGCCATAATAAAGGAGCAGGAAGCGTTGAAAGCCTCGCTTATCCGACGCCTCTTCGACCGCACACTCCGCTTCCCCGGGAGTTCACGGATGAGTGGAAGAAGGTGAAGCTGGGGAGGTGGGGAAAATGTACAATGGACTATCTGGAGCTGCTGATTTCGGAGCCGGCTATCCCTTCATTACCTATAAAAATGGTATTTGACTCTGAGTGATAGACATGTCGAAAGTGAGCTATGTTGAGATAGGACCTGGAGAGAAACAGAACAAAGTGCGAGAGGGAGACATATTTTTTCACCACATCTTCAGAGACTATAGACGAAGTAGGGATGAGCTCTGTGCTGTTAAAAGATGCGGACAATTTGTTTCTCAACAGCTTCTGTTTTGGCTATCGATTGAATACGCCTAATCTGACGACATCTCAATACTTGGGATACATGCTAAGGGGGCCTCAAATGAGGATGCGTATTTCTTCGCTCGCCAAGCGAATCACAAGATTCAATATATCGAAAGAGAAGGTGGCCGATTTAGATAGCTATTCTTTCTCTCCGAGCAGCGGAAGATTGCGGACTTGCTTTTCGGCTGTAGACGAACGCCTTGCTGTAGAAAGAGCATATGCTGAGCAGCTGAAGCTGCAAAAGATCGATTCTACTCGGACAGATGTTCATCTGACTGCACTTTATCAGACAAACATCTGCCGGAGCAAGTACGCTTTCTGTTTTTGCAAGAGTGTTGCGTATTCCTTCTCTACAGTGATCCGTTGCGTCTATGCCGAAAAGCAAGGCCGCAATCTTCCGCTGCTCGGGAAGGGAGGGAATGGTTATGGTTATTTGGGCGAAGTCCTTGTACTTACAATTTAATGTATCCTCTACCAATCCTGAGAATGCGTCCAAAAAACTCATAGATCAGACGAGGGCGTTTGATTAAATAGGAAAGAAACAAAGGCGAAACTCCTTCCAGCGGAGTAACGATCGTATATGCAGGACTGACTATGCCTTCAACAAAAGAGAGGGCGCTCTACCTGCCACATCCTCATCGTGTTATACCCAATGTCTCCGGAGCAGACTCTTGTACTTCGATTTGTCTGCATTAGATACATCCTTCTCTCTGAATCTGTTTGTGGAATGACTCCTTTGTTTGCTGTAATAGAGAAAGAAGGGGAGTGTTGGAGCATTTGTCTCGTTTCGCTCACATGTAACCTCCCCAGCCTCACCTCCTTCCATTCATCCGTAAACTCGGGGAAGCAGAGTGTGCGGTCGAAGAGGCGGCGAAGGAGCGAGGCTTTCAACGCCTCCTGCTCCTTTATTATGGCGTTTTGCACTTCGATCCGTTCGTCTATCAAGCTAAGCAAGGCCGCAATCTTCCGCTGCTCGGGAAGGGAGGGAGGAAATAGCTTTGGTTAAGGATATCATCGCTTTTTAGGGTTTGCGATTGCTCCATTACCTCCTTGAATTGCCTTATAGATATATCTCTTGTAGGTAGGTGTTTGAAATATCCATCTCGCCAAATCATTGGTACTTCTGAATATTCCGCAAAAAGGCACCCACCGTGATTGTCCCAAGTGAAGTATCACAGCAATAGGAGGCTTTTACCGACTAAATGCGAACTACCATTCGCCATACAAATCGTTATATCTGCATTCCTTAGTATCTGATGCGGATCTGGGAGAATTGACACATGTACAAGCTCTGTCTTAAAATCGATAGGACATCCATCATTGAGATTATTTGCCCGGATAACGATAGTCCCCGTGTCTTGGCACATCATCAGCATTATAGGTTAATCCGCGAACATATTTCTCCTACCTCTCCCAGCTTCACCTCCTTCCATTCATCCGTGAACTCGGGGAAACGCAAAGGGGATACTTGGGGATCTGATTCTTCTTTTCCATGATGCGGCGGGGCTATTTGACGAGGTCGGTTAGAGCCTAACTCGGCGAAGTAGGCGTCGATTTGTGCAGTCGAGGTCGGCACGACGTGCCTCGAGATCGTGAAGACGGTGCATGACGTCGTGCAGGGTCGATGGGCGCCTCCTCTTCGTGAGGTGTCGATGTAGCGCGGGATGTTGAGGTTTGTAGTCGTTCTGGCGGATCTCGGCGATGGGCACACGGCGCGAGTAACGGGCTTCTTCGCGACGTTGACTATAGGGTGTCGATGATGTGGGCGATGTCGTCCGGCTCGCCATTCTCGCCCATGCGGAGGCGATTCTGCTTCTTGTCTTTGGCAAACTCGCGACTGGCATCGATAAAGAGCACATCGTCAGGGGCGGACGCACTTCTTGAGCACAAGAATGCAGACGGGGATGCCGGTCGAAAAAGAAGAGCTTCGGGGGAGGCCGATCACGGCGTCGATGTGGCCGTCGTCGATCAGCTTACGGCGGATGCGCTCCTCTACGCCGCCGCGGAAGAGTACGCCGTGGGGGAGGATGATGGCCATCGTGCCGTTGTCCCGGAGGTAATGGAAGCCGTGGGCAGGAAGGCCATGTCGGCCGCCTTCTTGGGCGCAGGCCATAGTTGCCGAATCGGGGATCTTGGGCCAGCTTTTTCGCGGGGTTCCATTTGAGGCTGAAGGGCGGATTGGCAACGATGGCGTCAAACTCGATTGTCTTCAGATCGTTGGGTTTGAAGATGTCTGTCCATTCGTTGGTGAGGGTGTTGCCGTGGAAGATCTTGAAGGCATCGTCCTTGACGCCATGCAGGAGCATGTTCATCCGCGCCAGGTTGTAGGTGGTGATGTTCAGCTCTTGGCCGTAGAGGGTGCCGATGCCTTTGAGTCCTTCATCTGCCGGAGGACGTTGAGCAGGAGCGATCCGGAGCCACAGGCGAAGTCGAGCACGCGGCGCATATATTGGCGTGGGCCACGTGTGGGGTCTTGACTGTCGAGCACGACGATGCGCGCTAAAGATGGTGGAGATGGCTTGCGGGTGTAGAACTGCACGGCTTTCTTGCCCGAACCGGCGGCAAACTGCGCTGATGAGGTATTCGTAAGCGTCGCCCAAGGAGTCGGCATCGGTGGAGAAGTCGGCTATGCCTTCGTTAATCTTGCTGATGATGGTGCAAAAGCATGTCGTTCTTGGTGTGATACTCTTTGCCGAGCTTGTCGGAGGCGAGGGTTGACCTCGGAGAAGAGTCCGCGGAAGGTGTTCGGAACGAGTCTTCTTCGATATGCTTGAAGGCTTGTTGGAGCGTGTTGAGCAGTTCGCCATGTTGCGTGCGGGCCATCTCGGCGATGTGGCTCCAGAGGGTATTCGGGCTTGATGACGTAGTGCACGCGGTTGTTCATTTCCGTCTCGAAAGTGGCCACGTCCTGGGGTTCTTTTCGTACCAGTATTGAGTGGTGTCTGCCCCAGGGCCAGGGGTGCGTCGGGGCCGGGATACTCGCCCCCGAGCAATTCGCGGGCGTGTTTCTCGTCAGTTGCCGGAGAGTGGCGCAGGAAGAGGAAGGAGCATATAGTCTCGGAAGTCGTCGGCGTTCATCGAGCCTCTCAGTTCGTCTGGCTACGGCCCAGAGGGCTTTGCCCAGGGCTTGTCTGTCTTTTGCTGTCATGTTGGTAGAGGGTAGAGGGTAGAGGGTGGAGGTAGAGGGTGGAGGGTAGAGGGATAGAGGGTGGAGGGCATCTTGCGATACCCTCTGCACGTCCTACTGTCTCGTTCATTCTTCCGGCAGGGTGATGTCGGGGTTGCCGTCGTCGGGTTTCTTCGGATCCTTCGGCTTCTCAGGCTGCTTAGGCTGCTCACCGAACCACCACCGGGCTTCTCCGGCTGCTTCGGATCCTTAGGCTTCTCCGGTTGCTTGGGCTCTTTAGGCTCCTTCGGTTCCTTGGGTTCCTTAGGCTTGCTGGGGTCGTCGGATCCGCTTCTTCTTGCCGGAGGTGTTGAAGACGGTCTTCGTCTTGTGGATAGCGGCGTTGATGCGGTCGATCAGTTCGCTGATGAGCTTCGGTCGTCATCCGTAGCGGCCATCATGTAAGCCGTTTCGATGTGGCGGAAGATGACGCCCATCATCTTGTCGTTTTTCAGACGCACGGCTTTGCTGTCGGGCAGATTCTTAATGCTGGCATCGAAGTCGAGGCGTTTGATGTACATGGCGTTAAACTCCTCGTTGGCCGTGCGGAGCATTTGCACGAGTTTGGTTTGCCCGATGGTGGCTAAATCGGCCGCGGCTGCGGGCTTGTCCAGGTCGTTAAGCATGGCCTTGATATGGGCCGTTTCGGAGGCGAAATTCTCGCGTGTGATGCCTTTGTAGGGTATCACAATGATCTGCAAGCGATGGCGGGGCACGATTCTCTGCGATCGGCGACTTGGCTGCCAGGCGGATCTCCTGAATCAGCGCCGAGGCGATTTCGTCGCGTGCATCGTCTTTCTTCTGGAGCGCTGCGGTCTCTTCGGCCTTTTTGGCTTCGCGATCGATCTCCATCTCTTCGAGGATACCGCCGTTCCAGTAGTCGATGTCCGACGCCTCGAGCAAGAGTTTGGCCGGGAGCTATCGGCTTAACCAAAGTGTAAACAGTGGACTGCAAGTTGGCATGCAGCCCGAGGGGAAGCGTCCGCTCCACGTCCCATCAATGGTTTTTATGGGTTTCATTTCGTTTGGGGTTTATGAAATCATCATTGTCAAGTGAATATATCCGTATCGGTCGCACTGTGTCTATCGGAGAGATGCCAGTCTGCTTGGGAGCTGGCGAACACTTCGACGAGGCCCTGCAAGCCTGCTTGACGCTGGCGAACATTCGACAGGGCCCTGCAAGCCTGCTTGACGCTGGCGAACACTTCGACGGAGCCCTGCAAGCCTGCTTGACGCTGGCGAACACTTCGACGGGGCCCTGCAAGCCTGCTTGGAGCTGGCGAACACTTCGACGGGGCCCTGCAAGCCTGCTTTGACGCTGGCGAACACTTCGACGGGGCCCTGCAAGCCTGTTTTGGAGCTGGCGAACACTTCGACGAGGCTCTGCAAGCCTGCTTGGAGCTGATTTACGGTGAAATCGAACCCAAAACTTCCTTGCTCCGGACAGAGACCGGCGGCGAAAGTAGAAAGATTCGGCAGCCCGCCTACCCCGGGTCAATCATTCGGCCCCTTCCGGGCCCGTATGTAGGGGCGTATGCGATACGCCCCTACCCCGGGTACCAGGAAAAACTTGGCAGGCATTCCTGATGCCCCTCACACATCGGCCGGCAGATTGTCAATCTCTTGCCCAGCGGCACGGAGGCGGATGAGGGGACGAGTCGGCACGGAGGGCGTTCTTCTTGGCGACGCGATCCCGCCAGCCAAAGCCCTCGTCGGTGAAGAGGTCGGAGAGGTGGCTATCGTCGTAACGCATGACGTGGAGGGTGGACTCGATAAATTCGGAGAGGGCCCTCGATCTACGCGACCGTACCGATGGGCGAGCTCCTGAAGCTGCCGATGCCATTTGGCTTCGCGAAAGCGGCGGAACTCGTCTGAGATCTCGTCCGCGGTGCGGCCGTTTGATGACCTCGGGATGACGGACAAATTCGAGGATGTCCTCTCGATCTTCGGGCAGGTTGCTGTGCGACCTGAGGAGGGCGACGATCTCCTCGCGGGTCACCTCGCGGCGCTCGGTTCTTCCTCGTTGACCATGCGCGCGATGAGGGAGATGATGTAGTCGTAATCGATGATGGCGGAGGCGAAGAGGACGAGCTCGAGAGTCGATATCCTGCATCACGTCCGTAGGCTCGGAGGCGTCGTCGGGCGATTCTGCGGCTCCCTTTTGGCGCAATTCGCGGCCCAGCTCGAGGGTAGGCCGTGCGGAAGGCGAGACGCTTCTCGGGGGCATGATGGCATTGATGCGGGCTTGTAGCTCGGGCGGGATGTCGATGTATTGGTCGAGTTGGAGTATGGGGCGCTGCACATCCTTGAATATCTCCACAAATTTCGGCCTGAGCCGCGTCACCCTTCAGGTTGGGCACCTCCTCGGGCTCGGGCTCGAGGCCGTGGCTCTTCATCATGGTATAAAGTCTCTGCACGGCTACATCTAACAGCTCGACCACTTCTTCCAGCCGACTTCGTGAGCCAGATCTTAGCGGCATCCTTCGACTTGTCTCGTTCGCCCGAGAAGAGCTTCACGGCGGTGTTCAGGGCATCGGCACTCTGGGCGCGAAGTCGAGGGATCTTGCCGAACGGCTTGCGGTCGTTGAGCACCCGATTGGTGCGCGAGAAGGCTGGATCAGGCCGTGGTATTGCAGGCCTTTGTCCACATAGAGGTGTTGAGGTATTTGGAGTCGAAGCCGGTCAGGAGCATGTCGACGACGATGGTGATGTCGATCTTCTGCTCCCGGGGCACATCCTCTCGGCCCTGCCGCTTGATGCGCTGCTGCACGTCGCTGTTGTAGCGGTCAAACTCCTCGATACAGAAAGTTCCCGCCGTAGGTCTTTCGGTAAATACTGATGATACGCCTGAGGGCTTCGCTTCTTGCCCTAGCGGGTCCACTTGTTGTCCTGCCGCTCTTGGTCAAGCTCTTCTTGTATCTGCATAATGTCGCGGTTGCCTCGGCTGAGGCGGCGAGAAGAGGCAGGCGATACGGAGGGCTTGTAGCTCGAATCGTGCTCCCCGCGCTCGAACTGGATCTCATCAAAGATCCGGCGGTATTCGATGGCGTCGTTGATGCTGGCGGTGGCAAAGAGGGGCATTGAAGCGGCAGTTGTCAGACACTGTATCGTGCACCTCGAGGATCTTCTCACGATGATCTCTTTGGGCACATTCCCCGTGTCGAAGCTGCCATCCCGCTGGAGGCGGAAGAAGGAGACGTCGAAGGCAACACGCTTTTGTCCTCAATGGCGTGGGTGATGGCGTACGTGTGGCGGGCTTTTGGAAGTGCCTCCGTGGTCAGGGGCCGATGCTTCGCGGCCTTCGATCTTGGTCCGGGTGGCGTTCTCGGCAAAGATGGGCGTGCCGGTGAAGCCGAAGAGTTGCGCCCGGGGAAGAAGTCACGATGGCCCGGTGATACTCGCCAAACTGCGAGCGGTGGCACTCGTCGAAGATGAAGACCACGCTGCCCTGCGAAGCGCTCCGCAGCTTGTCGAGTCGTTGGTCTCTTCTTGTCCAAAGGCCAGCGCGAGCTTCTGGATGGTGGTGACGATGATCTTGTCCCTGTTCGTCCGAGGCATGCGCCGCACCAGCTCGCCGGTGTTCGTATTCTCCTCCACGCAGTCCTACTGAAACTTGTTGAATTCCTCGCGCGTCTGCTTGTCCAGAGTCCTTACGGTCGACTACGAAGAGGCATTTCGCAATGTTCGGGTTATCCTTCAGCAGCGGTGGCCGCCTTGAACGAGGTGAGCGTCTTGCCGCTGCCGTGGTGTGCCAGATGTAGCCGTTGCCGGAGTTATTCTCGATGCACTCCACCATCTTCTTCACCGCATAGATCTGATACGGCCGCATGATGAGCAGCTTCCGCTCCGTCTCCACCAACACCGTAGCGCGGCGATCAGCTCGCCCAGTGCATTGCGCAACACCACGGGCAAACTCATGGTTAGCCACCTTCTTGTTCTGCTCATCGGCCCACCGACAAATGGGCAGAATTGCTCTTTCTCGTCGAACGTGAGCGCCTCCCTGGGGTTGTTGGCGAAGTAGAACGTATCCGCCTCGTTACTGACGATGAAGAAGAGCTGCATGAAGGCCAGCAACGTATGCTCGTAGCCATTCGCGCGGTCGTTCTTATAGTCCACGATCTAGCCGCTAATACACGTGGCGACACCCATGCGCCTTCAGCTCCACCTGCACCAGCGGCAGGCCGTTAATGAGGATGATCCGTCGTATCGGTGATAGCTGCTGTGTGTTGGTGCGCAGCTGATTGATGACTTCGTAGTCGTTCTTGCACCAGTTCTGTGGGTTGACTAAGGGGTAGAACCGCGTCGTACCGTCATCGTGAATGACCCGACCTTTATCTCGGGCGTCTTGGACGCTTCGTAGACGTCGGCTCTGACGATTTTCCATCAGTCTCTCAAACTCGCCGTCGGTCGGTCCGGACGTTATTGAGCGCTTCAAACTTGTTCCGGAAATTCTGCTCGAGGCTCGCCCGGTCTTTTGATGTCCCGCGATACGTAGCTGAGGCCCTCGAGGTGCCGTATAAAATGCTGCTCTATCTGACTTTCTTTTGGGGATGATACTTCTCCATAGGGGTGTTCGTTCTGTTTCTAATTCTAATATGTATGTGCGCGCAAAAGCTATGCGACCGGTCCCTATCTGCCCAGCCGCATATGAAAAGGAAGGCGCCTCCCTCGTTCGTTCCGAGGGTGAAGCGCCTTCCTTCTTTATGAGGGGTGGCTCCGAGGTCAGATGCCCAACGTGCGACGAAGCTCGGCCACTTGGGTGTCCCACAGCTCGATCGCGTCCGCCTTCTCGTCCGGCGTAGCGAAGTCGGTTATCTCGAGCGCCGTGGCGCCGGTCAGCTCAATGTGGTGTGTGATGAACTCGAGTAGCTCGCCGCCGCCTCGTCGTCCGCAGTGAAACGAGATGCAGACCTCGGGCTCTAACTTGATGACGACCGCCTGCTCCTGCACTTTCCGCCAAGTGAAGGTGTAGGTCTGTGAATGGATATTGACGTCGTCAGCAAACCAGGACGAGAATCCGCGCGGCGTAGTCAGATGATTCCTGAGCTGTGGTTCGACACCTTGTCGAAGATGTACTCGATATGGAACTTTTCCTTTTGCATACACGCAACCTTTTTGTTTTTTGTGGGCGCAATATGCGACAAGGCCTGCATTCCGCCCCGGCGCTTTGCACGGCCGCCTCCCAAGTCCGACCGGCCGCGAGGCAGGGACGGCCCACCCCGAAACCTCGGTTCACGCCCCCTCGATCGTCGAAATCGGCCTACTTTTTGCGCCGCTCGCCTCCACGGGGCGAGCCGTAACTGTGCTATTATGACTCCTATTCAATCAACGATCCTGCGCGCCGCACTCGGCGGGTGCCTGGCCTGGGGAATGGCCTTGGGCGCTAAGGCGCAGATAAGTCTGGGGGCACACCTCCCAGCTTCCGCTATGAACAGACGCTGCGTCAGTCGAGCCGCGGCCGGAAGGTGGCCGTGAACTTCAGCATAGCCGACGAAAAGCTGGTCGGCAGCTGGCGCGAAGCGAGGATTGGCGCCGCGGTGCGTCTCCCGACTCATCGACGTCCAGATAGAACCCCAGAACGCCGAGGTGGGAGCACACTCCCCGACAGCCAGACCATCTGGCAGCTGGAGATCGAGGCCGGGGCGCACAGGCCCTGATGCTCTATTACGCCGACTTCCTCATCCCCGAAGGTGGGCGCCTCTACCTATAATCAGGACAAATCGAGCTGTTGGGGCCTATACACGCCACCAACCCCGACGGCGGACGCTTCGCCACGGGTTTCATCTCGGGCGATGCCATCACACTGGAATACGCTCCGGGCCCGGACGGGCCGTCAGCCACGACTGGAGATCGAGGCCGTGGGGGTATGGCTACAACCTGCCCGGGGCGACCGTCACGTGGCGACAAGGGGCACAGCTCCGACGGACAGCGGCCTCGTGCGAGGTGAACGTAAACTGCTCCGAGGGCGACTCCTGGCAAAACGAGCGGGGCGTCTGCCACATGCTCCAGCGGATCAACGACCGAGGCTATGTCTGCACCGGCGCCCTGCTGAACAATACGGCTCAGGGACCTGAAGCCCTACATCCTCCACCGCCACCCATTGCGGACAGGGATGCCACCAGCGTCAAAGGCTACCGACGAGGAGCTGCGCCAGTGGCAGTTCATCTTCCATAAGGGTACAGCACCTGCCGCAGCGACGGGCAAACGACGCCCACGCGCAGCATGGTGGGTTGCACCAGTCTGGCCTCCACGCCGACCACGGCGGATCGGACGGACTCTTGCTGTTGCTCCGGCAGAGCATCCCGGAGGATTACAACGTCTACTATAACGGCTGGGATCGCAGCGAGCGCAGGCCTCGGCTTGGGGCATCTCGCTCCATCACCCGCAGGGGGCGACTACATGAAGATCTCGACCTACACCCGCCCCTGACCTCGGCTACGTTCTACGGCGAGGGTAGCCTGGAAGGTGCGCCGAATGCCCACTGGAACGCCGTCTTTGCCCAGACCGACAATGGCCACGGGTGACCGAGGTGGAGTTCGTCGGGTGCACCGCTCTTCAACAGCAGCCACCGCATCGTGGGTTCGCTGACGGGCGGCACGTCGGCGTGCACAAAGCCTGAGGGTGACAACCTCTATGGCAAGCTCAGCTATCACTGGAACAAACAGGCGGGCACAGACACGCATTTCGATCGTTTCCTCGACCCCACGAACAGCGGCGTGGAGGTGCTCGATGGACGTTATCACCGCAGCGCCAGTGCTCCGGCGAGCGGATTGAAGGCCGTCATGGATGAACGGACGCGTACGCCTGACGTGGACAGCCCCGACTTCGGGCGCTCCTCGTACCTACTACATTTATCGCAACCAAACGAAGATCGGCGGAGTCGACCGACCTCCTACATCGATGCGACACCGGGACGAGGGGACGCTCGCCTACGCCGTGACCGCCGTCTATGCGTCCGGCAACAGGTCGAACGGCAGCGACCCTCCTCGAACAGGTCGCCTCAAGGCACCGACGAACGTGAAGGTGACACGCACCACCAATGGCCGAGCAGCCATCCTCTAGGAGGCTCCCGTGTACGAGCAATCCATCTACTGGGGCGGCTCGCGGGCACACTATCAGGTGAACGTGAACAATACGGGCGAGGCGCGTCCCTTCTATTTCGGCCAACGCTGGAAGCCTACGGACATTGCGCCCCTGAACCTCCGCACTATCACCGCCGTACGCTTCTCCCCACACGCGGCAACACGTATGAAGTCTACATCTCACAAGGTCGCCGTGTCTACCGACGAGCCATCACACAGACCTTCACCACGGCGTGACAAACACCGCAATGACGCTCACCACGCCTTTCACCATCGACGGTGCCGAAGCGCTCACGGTAGCCATCTATGTGGCCCACCTCACGGCCGACGCCACCAACTTCCCTGCCGTCTCGTGACGAGGGCCCCGCCATCGTGCAGGGCGACCTCTACTCCTTCGACGGCCAGACTTGGGAACGTCTGCACACGAGCAGGACGCAGCGAAATTCAACTACAACTTCTTCCTCTCCGCCGTGGTCAGCTCGCGCAGCAGGTGCAGGAAGAATGCGGCACGAATGCAGACTGTCGTCGGGCACAAGTGCTCCCCGTCTGATGTTACGCCCTCGCCTGCGCAGTGCACGGGTGGAGGTCGTCAGCGAACGTGCGGCGCTGCGCAGTATGCAGCCTATGCCTTCCCCGAGGTGACGGGTTACACCATCTATCGCGATCGTGCCAAAGCTGGCCACCGTCGGCACCACACCGACGCGCTACACCGACCCCTCAACGCTGAGCGCGGACGGTGAACTATCGGGTGGCAGCTGTCTATGGTCGCAGCGAGACGAACCGAGCGCGGTCGTGTCCTTCACCCCGACGGCCAACGCCGAGGTGGATGCCGCTGAGCCAGCCATCTACGCGAATCCCTTCGGCGATCACCTCACCCTCCGAGCAGCCGACCGCGTCAGCTCAGATTGAGATCTTCGGCGCCGACGGCGAGACTCCTCCTGAAGCAAAGATCGCTTGGGCACGACGGTCGACACGCACACACTCCCCGCGGGTGTCTGCCTGATTCGCCTCACGCTGAACGATAACTCGCAACGCACGCTCCGTGGCCTCAGACGATTGACGTGACGCTCACCCCCGACGCCGACGAGTCGCTGCGCCGTTTCGTCCATTCGCTGCCGAGACCTTCGAGCAGGGCGGCCGGGTGATCTATCGCCAGCGCAACGAGATCCGTGTTTGACCTCCCGGACGGCCGCCAGATCAGCGTGAAGCGTTACCGCGTGCCGCCCTCCCCTACGCTTCGTCTACACGTTCTTCCGTGCCCCAAGGCTCGACGCGCCTACGACTATGCGCTGCGCCTACGTCAGGCGGGCATCGAGACGCCCACACCGCTGGCCTGCCTCATCGAACGGCAGGGCGGACTGCTCCGCCGAAGCTGTTCGTCAGCGAGCAAGTGCTCCACGACCGCAACTTCTACGCGAGTTCGGGCGGCGGCATCGACGGTCGGAGGACATCCTCCGCGCCTTCGCCCGCTTCACAGCGCGGATGCACGAGCGCGGGTTCCTGCACGCCGACTATTCGCCCGCAACATCCTCTTCCGGAAGGGCGCCCAAGGCATAGACTTCGTTTGAGTCGACATCAACCGCATGCACTTTGCGCCCGTATCGGTGCGCAGTGGCTGCGAGAACTTCCGCCCGACTGTGGGGCGGAGGTGGATGTTCTTCCTATTGGCCGAGAAGTATGCCGGGCACGCGGAGCGAGACGAGGTGCAATGCACGGCGTGGATGCTCTCGGCTCGATCGGGCCTTCTGGCGGCGCTTCGCCCGTAGCGCCCGCGGCTATCGCCCTGGATGATGTGGCGGCGGAGGGCCACCGGAAGAAGTTGTCCGTGATCCTTTCCACCTACAACCAGCCCGAGTGGCTCGAGAAAGTGCTCTGGGGTTACGAGCGCAGACGGATCGGCGCTTCGGTGGTGATCGCCGACGACGGGTCGGACGACCGCACCGAAGCCTGATCGAACTGCATGCAGGGCGAGGTAACCTTCCCATCCGCCGTCACGGCACCCGGACAACGGCTTCCCGCAAATGCGAGATCCTGAACCGAGCCATCGCAGAGGCCACGACGGGCTACCTGCTGCAGCGACGGCGACTGCATCCCGCGCTGCGACTTCGTGGCCGTGCACCTCGCACGCCGTGCACCAGGACGCTTCCTCGGTGGCGGCTGCACAGCTGCCGATGGCGACGTCGAAGGCCATCACTCGGACGACATCCTCAGCGGCCGGTGCTCGCAGCCCGTGGCTCAAGTCGCACGGCATGCCGCGGTCGTTCAAAAGTACAACAGCTCACCGCCTTCGGCCTCAAGGGAGTCTCTGCTGAACACCTTCACCCCCACGCGCCCGACATGGAACGGGCACAACGCCTCAGGCTGGCTCCTCGACATCTTGGCTGCGAACGGTTTTCGACGAACGCATGGCCTATGGCGGCGAGGACCGCGAGCTGGGCGAACGCCTCGAGAACGCAGGCATCCGTGGCCGACAGATCCGCTACTCCGCCATCTGCCTCCACCTCGACCATTCAGCGGCTACGTCACCCGACGCTCTCCGCTTCAACCGTGCCCTGCGCCGCGAAACACGCACCCATCGCCCGACGCACACCCTTCGGCGTCGTCAGAGGAGCAGCCAGAACAACAGCCAGAAGTATGATGAGGCGCGTGGCGCAACTATCCGGAAGGGTGTGATAACGTCGGCGAGCTTGCTTACTGTCGCCAGGGCTACCATAGATCAGTGATAACGCCGGCGACACTGTCCGCCAGGGCCACCACGCGATGTAAGATAACGCCGGCGACACTGTCGCCAGGAGCCACCGCGGGTGTGGAACGCCACGGCGACACTGTCGCCAGGCCACCGCGTGAAGTGATTGATAACGTCGGCGACACTGTCGCCAAGCTCGCCAGGGTGTGATAACGTCGGCGACACCGTCGCCAGGGCTATCATGGGGTGTGGTGACGCCGGCAGACATTCTGCCGAGGCTATCAGGGTATGATGACGCTGGCAGACATTCTGCCGAGGCTATCGTAAGTGTGATGACGCCGGCAGACATTCTGCCGAGGACTAGGGTATGGGGTGGTGACGCGGCAGACATTCTGCCGAGGCTATCATGGTGTGATGACGCCGCGACACTGTCGCTGGCATACCATGGGGTGTGATGACGCCGGCAGACATTCTGCCGAGGCTATCATGGGCGATAGAGTAGAAAAAGACATTCCCTCGGATCAGAGGTGTAGCAGACCCTGCCCGGCGATACCAACCACAAGAAGGCCCCCATCTCTTTTGACAACCCGTGATACGGCAAACAGATCATAAACACTCCGATAAGATGAAAGCGTTTCAGCTATTCAAGTACACTCAACCGATATAAGACCTCAGTAGAGATTGACCGGCCTCGTATCCGTCCCAATGAAGTGTTGATTGAGGTCAAGGCCGTGGTAAATCCCCTCGATAACCTGATAACTCGGGGTGAAGTCAAACTCGTAACGCCCCATCGATTTCCCTTTGACTATGGGAAATGAATGCTCGGGCATCGTGGCCGAAACAGGGCCTGAGGTGCACGACCTCTCCGTTGGAGATAGGGTTTTTCACGCCTCCCGACTGACCAGATCGGCGCCTTTGCCGAGTACGTCGCGGTTCCTACCGTTGCCGTAGCTCACATGCCGCAGGACTGATTTTTATCGAAGCTGCAAGCATCCCGCTTACGGCACTACAGCCTACCAGGTGCATTAGAGTTACGGCTCCCAAGCGCAAGCGAGCACATCTTCATTTCCGGCGGATCTGCGGGGTCCGGCGCCATGGCTATCCCTTTTAGCCAGGCGCGCGGACTTGTTGTTTTACATCAATGGAACAAAGCGAGCCGCGAACGGGTACTGGCGCTTGGTGCCGACCGATACTTGACTATCGGCAAGAGGATTACCTCAAGGAGCTGTCGCCCGTGGACTATGTCTTAGACAGTGTCGGCGGTAAGGAGCTGAGCAAACGAGATCCAACTGCTCAAGGCGGGAGGCATGATTGTCTCCTTACGAGGGATCGCCCAATGGGCGCTTTGCCAAACGCTTCGCGCGCTATGCGTGGAAACAAAGCTCTTCTCGCTCGTTGCGCACCGCTTAGATCGGGAGGCACGGGCACGGAATGCAAACGTATGAATTCCTATTCGTAGAGGCTAACGGCAGACAGCTCACCGAAGTGGCACACTTGATTGAAAAAGAGGCATCCGTCCCTCGATTGATAAAGTCTTTGCTTTTGAGCAAGCCAACGAGGCACTGGCCAAGGTGGCTCAAGGCGGCTCTGCGGGCAAAGTGATACTGAGCCTTGCGCAATTAATAGAGAAACAACCGGCGGACAGATGAACCGCCCCGACATAGAACAATTTTCTAATTACGGCCAAAGGCCAATAACGATTCTGACAATATGATCCTATTCAACGAATTCAAGCGCGAATACGAGGCTATCCGCACCGAGATCGACGCGGCCCTGCGCCGTGTGCTCGACTCCGGCTGGTACATCCTCGGGAAAGAAGGCGAGGCCTTCGAACGTGAGTTTGCCGACTCACCTCCGGCGTCCGACACCGTGTCGGTGTGGCCAACGGTACCGAAGCCATCGCTCTGGCCTTGCGCGGCATGGATATTGGTCCCGGCGACGAGGTGATCACCGACCGATGACCGCCTTCGCCACCGTCACCGGCATCGTACAAGCCGGCGCTACCCGCTCGTCGTCGACGTCCGTCCGGAGGATGGCCTCTTGGACGAACGCCTCATCGAGGCACAGATCACCCCACGCACCAAGTGCATTGTCCCCGTCCACCTCTACGGGCAGAGCTGCGACATGGACGCCATCCTCCGTATCGCACGGGCGCACGGCCTGAAGGTGATGGAGGACTGTGCGCAAGCGGCAGGCACGACCTATCACGACCGTAAGGCGGGGAGGCTGGGGCGACGCGCCGCCTACTCCTTTTACCCCACCAAGAACCTCGGCGCCTATGGCGACGGCGGTGCGATCACAACCAACGACGACGCCACGGCCGAACGCCTCCGCTCGCTGCGTAACTACGGGCAGACAGTGCGCTATCATCACGACTACGAAGGCATCAACAGCCGACTGGACGAGATGCAGGCAGCCATCCTGCGCGTCAAACTGCGCCACCTCGACGCTTGGAACGTCCGTAGGCGCACCATCGCAGCACGCTATCGCGCTGGACTGACGGCTGTGGAATGCCTTACGGAGCATGCGCACGGTCTGCCGAACTACCACCTCTTCGTCGTCCGAGCTAAGGACCGCGACGCGCTCGCCGAGCGACTGGCACGAGAGGGTGTCGGCACACTCATCCACTACCCCGTTCCCATCCGTCGACAACGTGCCTACCACGGCCCATGCAGGGACGCCACGTACCCCCGACAGACGAGTTCGCCGACGCGATCCTCAGTATACCGATGTATCCCACTCTCACCGACGAGGGAGGTGGACGCCGTGATTCGCGCCGTCAATCAGGCACAATTCATCCCTAACCCCATACTGAAATGAAAAAGAGTAATTGCAACCAACCAAGCGCCCTGCGGCTATTGGGCCCTACAGTCAGGCTGTAGAGGCGGGCAACCTGCTGTTTGTGTCCGGTCAGCTGGGCCTCGACCCGGCTACGGCGACTTTGTACCGGGCGGTGTCCGCGAACAGGCCGAACAGGCCTTCGCGTAACCTCCGCGCTATCCTCACTGAAGCCGGCTACACGCTGGGCAGACGGTGAAGGCCACCGTCTTTCTGGTCGACATGAACGACTTCGCCGTCGTCAACGAGGTCTATGCCGCGCAGTTTGCCGGCATGGATTGTCCCGCACGGTCGGCCATCGACGTGTGCAAGTTGCCGAAGGCGGTCTCGTGGAGATTGAGGTCATTGCCGCGCACTGATCCCGCTTCCGCTGCGTCCGACAGCATAGAAGAAGGGGTATGTCCATTCGTTTGGACATACCCCTTTCGCGTCTGTAGACTGAGGCCGAAACGGTCAGAACTCCAGCTCCAACCCGATCATTAGCTCTTCGGGATCGAAGCGTCATACCGAAAGCCGTCGTGCCCGAGGCCCGCTCTTCGCCGGAGAAGTAGCCACTGCGGTAGCCGAGAAAAACCGAACCGGAGGCAGAGCACAGTCCCTCGGTCGAGATCGACACAGCCACCGGGGCGGATACCGACCTCAAAGCCGTTGCGACGCTCCACCGATCCGCCCTTTGCGCTCTCGGCAAAGTTGACGCCCGCACCGCCATCCATGAACAGGTTGAAAGGCCTCCCGATGCATGTAGTAGCAGCGCACGAAAGGGAGATCTTGAAGGCATTCTCTACGCTGCGAGCAGGGCCTTCGCCTGCCGACCCGTGCTCATAGCCGAGAAGGAGGCCTGTGCCCCAGGTGTCGTTGAAGAGATAGCCGATCTCGGGACTCAAAAGTCGAAGGTGGTCGTTCGCTCCTTCGTGTTACGCCAATAGGTCAGTGCACCACCGGCAAAAATCCGCCCCTTCGTGGTCGGGATCATGCGCTCTGTGGGGCGCCCAAACTGCGCGTGCGCCACCGAAGGGGTGACGAGGGCCAGTAGGACAAGCAGCCTACGAGGCACGTCGGCCGACGGCCGAGACGAGTAGTAGTTTTCGTTCTTTTCATCATGTGTGTGAGTATAAAATGGGTTTGAAATCTTCGGATGAATCAAAGGGAGGCTATCAGGGCCGATCTAATCACGAGACACTCGCCATCACAACGTCTTGCCCTCGCTCAGCTGGATGGCCTTCTCGTGTTCGCCCACGATCCAGACGATGTCGCCGGGCTCGAAGACGGTGGAGGGCGGCGGATTCTTGATCGACGTGTCGCCGCGCTCGATACCGATCACGAGGCACTGCGATTTGTCGCGGATGCCGGACTCACGGATCGAGCGGCCCACCAGTCGCGAGCCCTCCACGACGATGAACTGCTCGATGTTCATCTCCTTCCCGCTTCTGTTTACGGCGTGCTTCGGCGGCCTTGCTGTAGCGGTCGGTCACGTATTGCAGGAAGCGCTGGATATCGGCGTCGGAACCGACCCGACCACCTTGTCCGACGGGTAGAGACGCTCCTCACCGCCGGGGATATTGATCCGCCGACCGCCGCGGATGATGGTCACCACGTTCACGTTGCACTTCTGACGGAAGTCCAGCTCTTTCAGCGTCAGCCCTCACGCTGGGCGAGTCGGGGCGGATCTCAATATCCGTCAGGTGGAGGTCACGCTCAGGAGGTGGTTGGCGAAGTCACGCCGCACGGGTGCACGCCGATCCTTCTCGGCCTCACGCGCACGAGATTGCTGACGAAATGTTGCTCGATGAGAATCTGACCGTGCCTGGACGCCCTTCGAAAACAGGATGACGAGCGACGCTCGCGTGATCGCGGCCTCCACAGCGGATTGATGTGCAGCAGCACGGCCGTGAGGCACCTGCACCAAGGCCAGCGCCAGGACAATGCGCAGCGCAATGAGCGAAACAGGCGGACCGCGGTTGTAGTTGTTGTCGCTCCAGAGCCTGCTGGAAGGCCTCGGAGCGATTCTTCTTCATCATAATGGCCCGCAGCAGCGCCGCATGAGCAGGAGCAGCGCCACAAGCGATACCAGTCGGCCGTTGAGCCCCGGAGCAGGCGGCAGATGAGCGGCATAGCGAATTGTAGCCAGACGAAGAGCAGCACAAGCGTCACGGCTGAGTAGACGCCCACAAACCGACTGACGGCGCGCAGGAACTGTCGCCATTCGCTCTGCTGGCGGATGGTGTTCGAGCCCGATGCGTAGCGGTCCAAGAAGCGGATCCAGCTGGCGGGCAGGCCCGCGCTCCAGGCGGGCATAAAGCCCGGATCGGCCAGGCGGATCATGTAGGGCGTGAAGAAGGTGGTGACCACGGAGACGGCCTACGATAGATGGGGTACATATAGGGCTGCATCACCTTCAGCGCGCTATGCCTTGCGAGGCGAGGATGAAGGCGAACTCACCGATCTGCGTCAACGAGAAACCGCTCTGGATGGCCGTCTTCAGCGGTCGGCCCGAGCAGCACGCCGCATGTGCCGAACAGTAGCTGCCCGACCATGACGACCGCCGTGAGGATGGCCACGTACCACTTATATTCCCACAACACCCTCAAGGTCGATCAGCATGCCCACGGAAACGAAGAAGATGGCCCCGAAGAGGTCTTTCACCGGTTTGACTAACCCTCGATATGCTCCGCCTCGACCGTTTTCGGCCAGGATGGCGCCCATCATGAACGCGCCCAGAGCCGACGAGGAAGCCCATCCGTTGGCGATATACACCAGCCCGAAGCAAAGCCCGATGCTGACGATGAGCAGCATCTCGTCGGTCAGGTATTTCCGTATCGCCCGGAGGATCGTGGGGATGAAATAGATGCCAAACACGAAGCAGCCCACCAGGAAAAGCACCAGTCGACCGATGTTCATCAGCAGCTCCTCGCCCTCGAACGACCGGCTGACGGCCAGCGTGGAGCAACACGAGCATGAGCACGGCGAAGATGTCTTCCACGATGAGGATACCGAACGACGCCCGTAAACTGTCGGCTGCGCAGCCCCATCTCGTCGAAGGCTTTGAAGATGATCGTCGTGGACGACATGGAAAGCATGGCGCCGAGGAAGATGCGAGTTCATTCGATCCAGCCCGAGGGCCGAGCCGACCGTATAGCCGACGAACATCATGCCGATGAGCACCGTGGCGGCGCCCACCGTGGCCGATAGCCGCCGACCTTCATCAGCTTCTTGATGCTGAAGTCGAGCCCGAGGTTGAAGAGCAGGAAGATGACGCCGATCTCGCCCCATGTGTCGATGCTCGAGACCTCGCTCACCGTCGGCAGCACCTTGACGGCCGGCCCCGCCAGCACACCCGCCAGCAGGTAGCCCAGCACGACGGGCTGTTTGAGCCATTTGAAAAGCAGGGTGGTCAGGCCCGCAGCAATGAGAATAACGACCAAATCGACAATAAGCGCAGGTAAATGCATAGGGTTTGAGTCAAATTCTAATGTACGGGCGCAAGTTAGGGCGCATCGGGGCTGCAAACGGCGTCTGCGGCGCATTTTCTCTCGCAGTTTGGAGCCAAAAATCCGGTCTGCGGGAGTGGTTTGGATGGGGGATAAAACCAAAATCCGCCTGTGGAGGCATTTCTTCTTTGCTGTATATCCAAACTGCCTCTCTCTCATCTCTCATACATTAAGCACACACTAACTATCTACCATCTCATTCACACCTTCACCTCGCGAATCTATACCCTGTATCACAGCCTATCTCTCCGCTTTATTCAAAACAGCTAACTACCTACTTTAGCGCACCTACGATCTCATTCAAAAAGCACAAACCTGTTTATGAATTACACATCGCGCCGCAATCAAGATCATCATTCACTTACATTTTACCTCTTGATCATACTCAAAAGCTATTTTCGAGTTACATGATTATGCTTTTGATCTTATTCAAAAGCATTTTCATGTTACAGGGTTAGACCTATTGATCACGATCAACGAACCCAACCAGTAAAATATAGGGCTACCGTCCGAAGACGATAGCCCTAAAAAGATACGTCGATACAGGATCGCGCATAGGGTGCTTTTTATTTCAACTCAAAGGTTTGCAGGATGCGATGCCCCGTGACGGCTTGCTCGCCATCGTTTCCTCCTCGCGACTGAACGCAAGCGGGTAAGCCTTTCCGTTGATGACCCACACGTAAAGCTCGTTCGTAGTCACAATGTCCAATGCAGGTCGCTGCGTATAGACCAACCGGCGCCCTACGTGACCGGCCCACTCGACGCGCTCATTCTTTGTCACCTGAACTTGCAGGAGTTTGACGGCCTCCTCGACGTAGCCTATCCGCATCGTATTGACCACTGGGCAATATCTCCACGACGAGCGACATTCTCGCGGAAGCGATCCCCGTCGCTTTCCGCCGGGGCATAGAGATAAAAGACGGCGTTCTCGCTCTCGGGCTGCAGCGTCCAGTCGCTCGGATAGCGTATGCGGCACTCGGCTGATCGATGGTCTGCCATGCCGCAGAGTCAGCGTATTGCCGCGCAGCCTCACGGGCCGCCAGATCCTCTTTATCTATCCGCGCCTGTCCGCCGCATGCAGACAAGCAGATGGCCAGAACAGCCACATTCAGTATCGGGGCTAACACCCGGAATTTGGGCGTAAACCCAGTGTAGCAACGCGCCCAAGACGCCGTTTTTGAGGCGTGAACAGACCGAGCAATGCGCCCGAGACGCCGTTTTTAGGCATGAACCAACCGAGCAACGGCCTGGGGAGAGGGTTTTCAGACACAATCATGAAGAAAAAAGGGTGAAAGCGAGGCGGCCGGGCCCCTTCACGGGTCGCGCCGCCTCTAATTCTTTTAGAAAAACGAGATCGGCCGAGGCCGTCTCTAATGAATTGTTTCTGTTATCGCACGAGGTTCGTGAGGCCGTCCTGGCGTACTTAGCGAACTCCAGGTCGTTGGCGGCCTCACGGGCCAGGGATTTCTTCTTGCTGATGGCCGCCCTGAGGGTGGCTGATGACGCCGGCAGCGTCGTTCGTGCGGGCGGAGACGATGGCCTTGAGGTAGTCCGTCGTTGCGTCCGGGCGGGTCACGGCGTTGAGGGTCTGCGAGGCCTTGCTGTAGTCCCGTGGTGAGGATCTGGGCCAGGGCGGCGTTGTTCGTCTTGGCTGCGCCGAACGAGCTGACGGCCTTGGCGTAGCCGCCCTGCTCGAGGTAGAGCATGCCGAGGGCCTCGCCAAGCTCAGCCACGTCAGAGGCGCCGCCGATGAGCTGCTGCGCCTTGTCGCGCTCGCCACGGGTGAGGGCCAGGAGGCCGAGGTTGATGTTGGCGGCGCTGTTCTGCTGCACGCTGTTGGACTTGTTGAAGAGTTCCTCGGCCTTGCGGAGGTCGCCGGCGTAGTAGCGCTCGCATACCGATGTTGTTCCAGGTGCGGTAGTCGCCGGGAAGAGCTCGGAGGCCTTGGTGTAGATCGCCTCGCGGTCCACGTCGTTCGTGGTCAGGGTGGCGGCGTAGAGCAGCTCCTCGACGTTGAGCGCTTTGGGGTTTGACTGGGCCAGGCGGTTGATCTCCTCGTCCGATTTACCGATGATTTCGATGTTGGCGTCAGGCGTGAGCGGCGCAGCTGGGCAAGATCTCGTCGGCCAGGGAGCGGAAGACGGTGGAGATGTTCTTGATCTCACGCTCGCGCTGCTCGGGGTCGGAATACATGGAGAGGGACGCGGAGGACGAGGTCTTTGTCTTGCAAGTTCGACTTCGAGACGAGCTCCTTGAAGCCCTCCCAGTCCTGCGCCGTGTAGTGTGCGCCGACGGGGACGTCGATTTTGCGCTTGTTCAGTTCGCCCTTCAGGTAGCGGGTGGTGTTGGCTTCGCGACGCTCAGCCAGCGATTCGTTGAGCGAGAGTCCGCCGTCGGGTGAGGCGTAGGCAGAGACTTCGACGGAGACGTTTTGGTTGGCTGCGTCGTTAGCCTGTTTCACGCGATCCTTCCAGTCCTTCAGTTCGCCCTTGCTCAACTCATTGGAGCGGAGTTCGGCCTGCTGGATGAGGAAGAGGATGTTGGCGTCGTAGGCCTCCTTGATGATGCGTTGGAACCCGTCGGCACCGACGGCGGGGTTGGCCGTGGCGGCGTTAGCCAGTGCAGAGGTGGCGATGACGCCGTCGGCTATTTTTGATGTCGGGCAGTCGGGACGACTTGTTGCCGATCTTCACATCGAAGGTCAAGCAGAGCTCGATCGCTTCATCTCGGGTTTATACTTGAAAGACGACTTCATGGTGACGTTGCCACCCGTACCGTAAGGGATCACTTGGTTTGTTAGCGCGCACCTTTTCGCCTTGGAAGGTGTAGGCTGTTCCCTCACGTTTCGCCGCCGGGATAGCGGAGCACAGGCGTGATGGTCAGCGTAGCGTTTTTCTTGAACCACTTGGCGGGATAAGCGATACTAATCGTGACGGGTACCCGTCCGCCGACGACCCTCTAAGGGCTGCTGGATCGGCCTGAATGTACTGCGCCGAAAGCGGCTTGAGCTTCCCGAGCAGGAAGCGAGTGCCATGAGAATGGCGGCCATTACAAGGAATGGCAAGAAGTCTTTTGCTCATGATTTTCTCTGTGAGTGTGTGATTGATGTGTATTGTTATTGTGTATCTCTATGAGTGTCCCTTCCTGATTTTTGGGAGCCAAAGCTAAGTGAATAACTAAATTCTAATAACGGAAGTTGGATGGGCGCAGGCAGCTATGCGACGGTCGGCCGAGAGGCTGAAAGCTCCGCGGCGGCCTTTGCGCCCATCAGGCTCCTCGCAGGGCCTCAACGGATCGAAACTGAAAGGCGGCCTTTGCTGTCGGTTTGTTACCGCACGAAATGCTGTTTAGACGAGATCGTAAGCTCGTTAAAAATCCGCAGATCAGGCTTGTTTTATTCATGGCAAAAGTCTTTTCCTGCCCCATCCTCAATCACAATAATGGAACAAAAAACTATCGTAACAGGGAGTGATCGGTGCGGACGCGCATGCTGTCGGCAATAAGATCATCGCCTTTGCGCTCCAGCAGGCCGGCTTCAAGGTCGTCAACCTGGGCGTGATGGTGGCATCAGGAAGAGTATATCGAAGCCGCGTTGGAGACTAACGCCGACGCCATCCTCGTTTCGTCGCTCTATGGGCACGGCGAGATCGACTGCAACGGGCTGCGCGAGAAGTGTGACGAGGCTGGCCTGAAGGACATCCCCTTTTGCTGGCGGCAACCTCGTGGTGGGTAAGCAGAACTTTGAAGACGTTGAGAAGCGCTTCATGGCGATGGGCTTCAATAAGGTTTATCCCCCGGGCACAGCCATCGAGACAACGATCCAAGACCTGCAAGCACCCTCGAAGCACGCGAAGCTGCTGCGGCCGCTCAATAAAACATTCCTCTCCCACACCTCATTCAACGATGAAATACCTTACTGTCGATTTCGGGTCTACGTACACGAAATTGAGCGCCATCGACGCCGATCGCGGTTGTGTGGTGGCCACCGCTGCGGCCTTCACCACGATCGACACGGACGTGCGTGTGGGCTTCCGCACGCACTGGCGCAGCTGGAGGAATCGCTCGGCGAACCGTTTGTGTACGACGAGCTACTCTGCTGCAGTAGTGCTGCGGGCGGGCTGAAGATGGTCGCATTAGGGCTCGTGCCCGAGCTGACATCCAAGGCGGCTCGTCTGGCAGCCTCAGCGCTGGCGCCAAGGTGGTCAAGACGTACGCCTCGAAATATCGAAGCAGGAACAAGACGAGATTTACTCGCATCGACCCCGACTTAGTGCTGCTCTGCGGTGGCACAGACGGCGGCAACAAGGAGGTGATCGTGGCCAATGCCCGACGCCTCTGCGCCATCGATCGGAACTTCTCCGTCATCGTGGCTGGCAACAAGTCGGCCTCGTACGAGCTGGAGGAGGTCTTTGCGGCGTCGAACAAGAACCAGCGATCACGGACAATGTGATGCCGGAGTTTAATCGGCTCAACATCGCGCCGGCCAAGGAGAAGATCAAGGAAACCTTCATCAGTCGCATCATCGAGGCCAAGGGCCTGACGCGTGCAGGAAATGACGCCGCACCGCATCATCCCTACGCCGCTGGCGGTGATGAACGGTTGCGAACTCTTCAGCAAAGGCACGCGCAAGGAGGCTGGCGGGCGATCTGCTGGCTATCGACATTGGCGGCGCTACGACGGACGTCTACTCGATGACGGACGTGTAAAGCCGACGATCGACGGCGCAGTGACGAAGGGTTCGCCGGAGCCGTATGCCGCGCGTACGGTGGAGGGCGATCTCGCATGCGGTACAGTCTGTCGTCGCTGGCCGACGAGCTGATCTCGACGCGGTGGTCGATGCAGCTGCCGCCGGACGCGACCAGGTGGAAGCGTGGGTGCACCGCCGCACGGAACATCCGGACACCTTGGCCGAGTCGGGCAGCGTGGAGCAACGCATCGAGGAGGGAGCTGGCACGCGGTGCCATACGCCTCGCGGTGGAGCGTCATTGCGGCGTCTACCAGACGGTCTACACGCCGTGCGGACAGTTGTTCGCGCTGACGGGAAAAAGACCTCGCCGATGTGGCTTACGTGGTCGGTATCGGCGGCGCTATCATCCACAGCGAACACCCGGACTACATCCTCGAGGGTTCGAAGGCCGACGCGAGCGACTTCACTATACGCCAAACCGCGAGCACCCGTCCCACAGTTAGATCGGCGCTACATCTTCGCCTCGATGGGGCTGCTGAGCGCCGTCAATCCGGAGCTGGCGTTGCGCATTGTGAAGGCAGAGATAACCTAACGGCCTGTCGGCCGCAGGTAGTTAGTGCGCCCATTCGGGCACGGTAGTCAGGGGCTTTGCCCTCGGTAGTTACGGCCCAGCGCCGGGTAGTCAGACGCCGTGGGTGCATAACGTACCCGGAAAAATTGGCCGGCGTCTCGGACGTCCCCTACCGGGGCAGGGAAGTTTGGCCGGGTACCCGAAAATTTACGTGGCGTCCCTGACGCCTTGATCTTTCTTTTGCCTTCTTTTCTTCCATCATGGGAAGAAAAAGAAGGTGTAAAGGGCAAAGCCCTGTTCTTCTCCTTCTCTTGTCTTGGCACGGGATAAAGACGCCTCATGTCTCCTTTTCTTGTCTTGACACAAGAAAAAGGAGCAAAGAGCAAGCGGCGCTGCGGCCGCCAGCGAAGTTTGGTCGGATATAAACTGGGGCGTATGTAATACACCCGAAAGCGGTTAAAGACCGCATCATCAAAATCAGAAACAGCAAAAACAGAGAGATAAGACACATGGAAATCAGCAATAAAAAGATTTCAGAAGATGCCTCTTCGCCGAGCGCAAGGAGGTGCTTTGGACAATGGCACACGGGTCGCGACATCGATTTCGGACGAGGCCGTGGCCTCATCAAAAATCCATCCCCGCAGAGAAGCGTTTTGGCGCTGCTGCAAAAGGCTACCGAGGAACGGCGGACTCTGATCCAGCCGCGTGCCGGTGGCCCCGCCGGAGGAGCACAAGAAGCTGCTCCAGTTCCTCGAGACCGAGGGCGAAGCCGACCTGTTGCCTCACGACGGCAGATAGCCACACCCGTCTGAACTGCTACCACGAGGCCGAGACGGGCACGAAAAAGAGTAAGGAGACGAACCGCTCGATGCTGAACGGATTCCCGATCGTGAACTGCGGCAAGACGATCTGCCGCGACGTGACTTCGGCGCTCAAAAAGCCCGTGCAGGTGCGCCACGGTACGCCCGACGCCCGCCTGCGCTGACGGAGATCTCCATCGCCGGCGGATCTCACCTCGTACGAGGGCGGCGGCATCTCGACAACATCCCCTACTCCAAGAGCCACTCGATCGAAAAAGCACCATCGCGCACTGGCAGTACACCGACCGCTTTGCGTGGGCCTCTACGAAGAGGCGGGCGTGTCGATCAACCGCGAGCCGTTCGGGCCGCTGACGGGCACCCTGATCCCGCCTTGTATCTCGAACTCGGTGGCCGTCCTCGAGACACTCCTCGCTGCTGCGCAGGGCGTGAAGGACATCACCGTCGGATACGGCCAGTGTGGCAACCTGATTCAGGACGTGGCCGCGCTGCATACTCTAAACGTACCACGCGCGATCACCTCGACAGTACGCTATCAGGACGTGCGCGTGACGACCGTCTTCCACCAGTGGATGGGCGGATTCCCGCAAGACGAGGCCAGGCCTTCGGCGTGATCTCGTGGGTGCGGCCGCCGCAGCCGTTGGCCAAGCGCCACAGAAGGTGATCGTCAAGACGCCGCACGAGGCGATGGGTGCCCACGAGGAGGCTAACGCCGCCGGGCTCCGCGCCACGAAGCAGGTGACTCCATGCTGCGCGACCAAGACTTCCGCACCGTACCCGCCGTATTAGAGGAGAGCGAGATCATCCGGCCGAAATGCACTGCATCCTGGGCAAGGTCGAGGAGCTGGGCCGCGGCGACTATGCCGTGGGCACGGTGGCTGCCTCGAGGCCGGTGTGTCCTGACATCCCTTCGCCCCCAGCCGCCACAATGCAGGTAGGCCATGCCGGCGCGCGACAATGTGGGCGCCGTCCGCCTGCTCGACATGGGCGCGCTGCCGCTCGAAAGACATCGTGGACTTCCACCGCCGCAAGCTCGAGGAGCGCGCCGCGCTTTTGAGAACCGCCCCGTGAGCTTCCAAATGGTCATCGACGACGTCTATGCCATCGGTAAGGGCTTCCTTGTCGGACGCCCGCGCGGAACAAATAGCGAACACTAAAGGCGACGGCCTTCCGAGGGGCTTTGGTTTGATCAAACCCGGTGGTTTGATCCAAACCCGACCCCGATTCGGGTCAAAACCACGGTTTCGAAGCAAAACCTGACCCGATTCGGGCCAAACCAATGGTTTGAAGCGAAACAGACCTCCGATTTGGGCCAAACCAATGGTTTCATGCAAAAACAGACCTCGATTGGAGCCAAACCAATGGTTTGAAGCAAAACCCGACCCCGATTCGGGCCAAAACCAATGGTTTGAAGCAAAACCCGACCCTGATTGGGGCCAAACCAGGTGGTTTGAAGCAAAACAGACCTCCGATTGGGGCCAAACCAGGTGGTTTGAAGCAAAACCCGACCTGATTGGGGCCAAACCAGGTGGTTTGATGCCAAACCGACCCCTGATTGGGGCCAAACCAGGTGGTTTGAAGCAAAACCCAACCCTCGATTGGGGTCAAACCAGGTGGTTTGACTCCATCCACAGCCCCGGCAGAGGGGCATCACACATAGACACAAGGAATAAGTACACACAATCAAATAGAAACAGAAATGAAAAATCACCCAAGTAATCTGCGCTCCCGGCAAGACGGGCTTCTTCTTCGACGATCAGAAGGCCATCAAGAACGGAGCGAAAAACGACGGCGCTTTTCATGAAGGAACGCCTGTAACCCCGGATTCACGGCCGTTCGTCAGGCTGGCGAATCGATCTCAGTCATCTTCGTACTCGAAAAACGGTGCGATGGCTTACGGCGACTGCGCCGCGGTGCAGTACTCCGGCGCCGGCGGACGCGACCCGCTCTTCCTGGCCAAGGACTTCATCCCCGTCATCGAGCGGGAGATCGCTCCACTTTACGTGGGCAAGGAGATCACCACCTTCCGCGAGATGGCCGACCGCACCGACAAGTATGTAGACGAAAGACGGGCCAGAAATATCACACCGCCATCCGCTATGGCGTGACCCAGGCCTGCCTCGACGCTGTGGCCAAGAGCCGCGGCGTGTGATGGCCGAAGTCATCGCCGACGAGTACGGCACGAAGATCTCCGACACCATCATCCCCATCTTCTCCCAGTCGGGCGACGACCGCTACCTGAACGCCGACAAGATGATCATGAAGGCCGCCGACGTACTGCCGCACGCACTCTTCAACCACGTCGAGACGAAGGTGGGCCTCAAGGGCGAGAAGATCAAGGAATACGTGGAGTGGCTGCGCAACCGCATCCAGAAGCTGAAGCCCTTCGAGGGTTACAAACCCGACGATCCACATCGACGTCTACGGCACGCTGGGCATCGCCTTCAACAACGACCCGGAGGCCATCGCTCACTACATCGGTGAGCTGGCGCCATCGCAGCCCATTCAGCTGCGCGTCGAGGGTCCCGTGGACATGGGTGAGCGCGAGGCACAGATCAAGGCTCTGCGCGACATCCGCGCCGTGATCGACCGCGAAGGCATCAACGCCGAGATCGTAGCCGACGAATGGTGCAACACGCTGGAGGACATCGTGGACTTCTCGAAGGAGAAATCCGGCCACATGGCTCAGATCAAGACGCCCGACCTCGGCGGTATCAACAACGCCATCGAGGCTGTCCTCTACCGCAAGGAGCACGGCATGGGGCGCCTCACCTCGGCGGCACCTGCAACGAAACGAACCGCTCGGCCGAAGTCTGCGCATCATCGTTATAGCCACCCAGCCCGTACAGTATCTGGCTAAGCTGGCATGGGCGTCGACGAGGGCTATATGATTGTATTCAACGATGAGCCGCATCCTGGCCATCCGGAAAGCGAAGAAGTAAAACTCTTAGAGAGGGGTAGAGATTAGAGGGTAGATGATCTCATCCTCCGATCTCTAACCTCTACCCTCTAACCTCTACCCTAACCCTACCCTCTAAATAGAAATGGAAGAATTAAGAGTCTTATCCCCACCGCCATCCTGGGCTACGGCTTCCCGATGGAGTCGTTCGTGGAGGGCATGAAACGTGCGCCGCACGTCATCGCAGTCGACGCCGGATCGTCCGATCCCGGCCCCTATTACCCGGCGCGGCAAGTCGTTCACCGACCGCAACTCGGTGAAGCGCGACTTAGAGATTAGTGATCCCTGCCGCCATCGAGGCCGGCATCCCCGTCATCGTCGGCACGGCTGGCGGCAGCGGTGCTACGCCGCATCTGGACTGGGCCGTGGACATCGTCAAGGAGATCGCCCGCGAGAAGAAACTCAGCTTCAAGATGGCCATCATCGGCTCCGAGCTGGACAAGGAGCTCGTTAAGGAGAAGCTCCGCAAGGGCCAAGTGACGCCCCTGCACCCGGCCAAAGAGATTGCCGAAAAGGACGTCGACGAGGCTGCACATCGTCGCTCAGATCGGCGAAGAGCCCCACATCAAAAGCTTCTTGACGAAGGCGCGAACGTGATCATCGCCGGTCGCTCGTACGACCCCGCGCGTCTTTGCCGCCCTCGCCATTAAGCAGGGCTACGACAAGGCCATGGCGCTCCACATGGGCAAGATCCTCGAGTGCTGCCATCGCCGCCCCTGCCCGGCAGCGGTAGCGACTGCATCGTTCGGCTACCTCCGTAAGGATCACTTTTGTGCTCGAGCCCCTCTCGCCCCCGCGCAAGTGCACCACGCTCTCCATCGCCGCCCATACGCTCTACGAAAAGAGACCAACCTTACGTACTGCCTGGCCCCGGTGGCGCCTCGACCCGCACGAGTGCACCTTCACGCAGTGGACGACAATAAGTGAAGGTGGCCGGATCGAAGTTCGTCCCCACGGACAAGTTCCTTCGTCAGCTCGAAGGCGTGCGCCGCGTAGGCTATCGCACCATCTCAAAGTGCGCCGGCGTCAAGGATCCGATCATGATCTCGAAGATCGACGACATCGTCCGCAGCGTCAAGGATCGCGTGAAGAACAACTTCGAGCACTACGGCATCACCGACTTCACCGACTTCAAGATCTACGGCAAGAAGGGCGTCGCGGCCATGTTCATGACGCCGAAGAGTCGCACAGCGACGAGCTGCTGATCATCATCGAGGCCGTGGCTGCCACCGCAGAACAGGCCAACACCATCTGCGGATCTGCCCGCAGCACCATGCTCCACTTCGGTTACGAAGGGCGCATCGCGACGGCCGGCAACCTGGTCTTCCCTTCGCCCTCCGACGCCAAGATGGGCGAGGTCTTCGAGTTCAACATCTACCACCTGATGCAGGTCGACAACTCCACCGAGCTGTTCCCCGCGCGCTACATCAGCCTCAATCAGGGACAGGAATAAGAAAGGAGGAACCACATTATGCATTACAAACTGACAGACGTGGCTTCGGTGATCCGAAGCAAGAACTCGGGGCCCTACGAGCTGACCTTCGACGTCATCTTCAAGGACCATGAGATGTATGAGCGCGTCAAGGCTGCCGGCGTATTCAACAACGCCATGTTCGCCTCGCTCTACCACATCCCCGAGACGGACATCATCGGCATCGTGCACTTCGACCCCGCCAAGGCGATCAAGACCACCATCGTGCGTCCGATCCCCTCCGGCGCGCTCGGCGAAACGGACGTCTACGGCGCCCAACAGCACGTCCCCTGATGAAGCTAGAGTTCGATTTATAATCAGAAACGAGCTAGTCAGAAGCGGGGGCAAGACCGACACGAACGGTTCCTGCCCCCGCTTTTTATTCCGAACCCCAGCGTTAGCTCCGTCCCTAACCTATGCGTTAGTGATGACTACCCTTATAGGTTAGCATCGTCCTACCCTATAGGTTAGCGAGGAACCACCTTATAGGGTAGTGCCGCATAGCATCCTCGTCTCATTCGGCCGAGGGTAGGGGCGTATCGCATACTGCCCCACCAATGCCCCGGCAGGGGCAAACCTCGAGAGTTCATGTCTGGGTCTGCGGCCGTCTAAAAGCGGCGTATGCGATACGCCCTCACCCTCACCGGCAGGAGGGGACTGATGTCCCTTTGGCCCGGCACTTTTTAGCTTTTTCATTTTTAGTCCCCAGCTCCGTGCGCAATCACGCACAAGAATCATATGGTCCGGCGCAGTACTTCGCGCCCCGTGGCAAAGAGCGACTCATGTTCCTCGGCGAACAGATCAGCCACCGCCACCTCTTCTTCAACGACCGCCCCATCGGCATCCCGGCAGACGCCGGCGCTGGCAAACTCGTCCTTCATCGAGCGGCATGTTCCCGGCCTGCAACTCGAACGACGACGATATCGTCAATCCGCGCAAGATCATGCAGGTGCGCAACCCGCTCAACGACATCGAGGACGCCACCACCATCACTTCGACGTCCGCTTCCAGATGGCCTTTATGCAGATGTACGAGATCGCCGACTTTGTCCACTCGCTGCTGGAGCGCAGCGCCGCGTCGTCGTCGAGCACCCTCAACCTGCTCTACGACGCCCTCGGCCGCAACGCCGACCTGCTCGTAGGTATCGGCGAAGAGATCATCGTGGCCCGCCCCGGCGTCTCGGCCCCTTGCCACAGAGCATCTACGACATCGTCCACGAGTCGCTCAGCATCGCAAGATGGCCCACCGGCCGAAGACATCACCACGCTTCTCCTCAGCGACGAGTTTGGGCATCTCTGACGATGACTACTATTTCTCCGACGTCCGCAACGGCTTTATGCTCAAGTTTCGCCAGCGCCCTGAGATCGATCTCGAGCGCCTCGAGGCACGCGTCCGTGAGCGCATCGCCGAGCATCTCCAGCATCGCCTGCAACCACGACGAGGATCACGTCCGCATCGGCGACCGTGTCATCCCCTGCGACGGCCCCGCTTCCACGTCCGCAACACGTCTGAAATCATTGACTTCTCCTTCACAAGACCCTCGTCGAAGATCCCAAGACAGGCCACTTCTGCCTCATCGGCTTCACCGACGACCCGCAGGAAGACGTCAGCAAACCGCAATACCCATTACTTCTTAGCACGTAACTACCAATGAGAGAAATTCAAGCAGAAAGATCACCGCCCTCGTCGAGCGTCTCTGCATCGAAGCCTCGCTATGTGCTGGCCGACGACATCAACCGCAGTTTCACAGCTGCCTCCAGACCGAGCGCGCTCACCGCTGGGTCGCCAGGTGCTCACCACCCTCATCGACAACGCCCGCATCGCCTGCGAGGAGCGCGTCCCCATCTGTCAAGACACCGGCATGACCGTCATCTTCGTCACCTGCTAAGACGTCCGCATCACCGGGCGGCTTCATCGAGGACGCCATCAACCAGGGTGTCCGCCAGGGCTACGAGAAGGGCTACCCGCAAGTCCGTCGTCCGCGATCCCATCGACCGCGTGAATACGAAAGACAACACGCCCGCCATCATCCACTACGAGATGGTGCCCGGCGACGCCTTCCACATCGTTGTCGCGCCCAAAGGCTTCGGCAGCGAAAACAAGAGCGATCCTGAAAATGCTCATGCCCAGCGCACGGTGTGCCCGCGCATCAGCAGTGCCGTAACAGATACCGTCTCGCACGCCGGTGCTAACCCTGTCCGCCGACCACCGTCGGTGTCGGCATTGGTAGGCACGATGGAGCGCGCCGCCTACCTGAGCAAGAAAGCCCTGTTGCGCCCCGTCGGTTCCTGTCAACGAACGCCCTGACCTGGCCGCCCCTGAGCAAGAGCTGTATGACGACATCAATCGCCTCGGCATCGGTCCCGTCGGCTTCGGCGGAAGCACCACCGCCCCAGCCGTCCACATCCTCACCTTCGCCACCCACATCGCCGGCCTACCCGTCTCCGTCAACATCGGCTGCCACGCCACCCGCCACGCCGAAGGGTCACTCTGATCTTGAAGTACCAGCAACTTGGCCGGCGCGTCCCTGACGCCTTGACCTTTTTGCTTCTTTTTCTTGTGTCAAGACAAGAAAAGAAGGACATCAAGGAAAAAGAAGAAGCATCAAGACAAGAATAGATCCGGCCTCCTCCCCATCATCCAAATAGAAATTGAATTTGACTATCCTCACATAATGGAAGTAACACCCCAAATAGAGAAACGCATCCTGCGTGCCCCTTCACCGACGACGTCATCCGCTCACTCACTGCTGGCGACCTCGTCTCACCTCTCCGGGCACCATCTACACCGCCCGCGACGCCGCCCATAAGCGCCTCTACGAAATGCTCGACCGCGGCGAACCCATGCCCTTCGACTTCACCGGACAAGTCGTCTCACTACGCCGGTCCCCGCCCCGCCAAGCCCGGGCAACCCATCGGATCCGTCGGCCCCACCACGGCCGGTCGCATGGACGCTCATTCGCCCGCCTCATCCGTGAAGGCCTGAAAGTGATGATCGGCAAGGCTCGCAACGCCGAGGTAGTCGACGCGTTGAAGCAATACACCGGCGTCTTCTTCGCCGCCATCGGCGGAGCAGCCGCCCTCATGGCCCGCTGTGTCGACACTGCCGAGGTGATCGCCTTCCGACGATCCCGGCCCCGAAGCCATCCGCCGCCTGACCGTCACTGAGCTGCCCGTCATCGTCGCCATCGATTGTCGTCAGGGCCGCAACGTCTCATGACGACGCCGCGCCGCTTACGAACAGGACTGACACGCTGCGCAAGTGCCTCACTTCTTGCGCCAATAGACATTTATCCTACTTTTGCGCACTGTTTCACAGGAAGAAACGAATCAATTTTATACATATAAAAAACAGCACCGCAATGAAAAAGGACTTCATCCGGAAAAACTACCGTCAGGTAGCCTTCAAAGACATGTCGACGAAGAGGTATTCATCACCCGCCCACGATCAACACGAAAAGAGACGATCGAAATCGAAGGTGTGACCTATCCCTTGGTTAGCTTCGAAATCTCCAGCAGCTCGCTACCTTCTACACGGGCAAGGCGAAACTGGTGGACACCGCCGGCCGCGTCGACAGTTCATGAGCCGCTATGGCAACCGCTACAAGAAGTAATCGCCAATCGGCTTTACAGATCACAGAGGCGGGCAGGTAGAACGAATCCGTTCTGCTTTGCCCGCTTTTCTTTTTCTGGCCCTGTGGGACAGATAGCGCGTAGAGCATCCCCAGCAACGCACGATGCCCTGAGCGAAATGCGGTTTCAAAATCCATCTATCTTTGCGCCCGTCGTTTCCGGAGGAAACATCCCAAACATGGGGCATTAGCTCATCTTGGTAGAGCATTTGGTTCGCAATCAAAAGGTGACGAGTTCGAGTCTCGTATGCTCCACGTGAATTATTCCAATAACAGCTTACACAAAGAGGACGCCCGACTTTACACGCAAGATGTAAGGCCGGGCGCTTTTCATATAGATCTACGCTTGACGTTGAGAAGCTCCGACGACCGTCCGAGGGCGAAAACCCTCAGGGTTCAGAGCCCGACGACCGTCTATGGGCAAAACTCAGGGTTCAGGAGCTCCGACGACCATCCGAGGGCAAAACCCTCAGGCTCAGGGCCTGACGACCATCCGAGGGCAAAACCCTCAGGGTTCAGGGCTCGACGACCATCCAAGGGCAAAACCCTCAGGGTTCAGAGCTCCGACGACCGTCCAAGAGAGACGCACTCTTCCTTCCGTAGCCCCGTTTCCCTACTTTTTGCGCCCGCCGCGATGGTTTTGCGGCGCAGGAGTCGCAGCGATCTCCGATAGGCAGCCACACGACGCCCCTCCCGTGTGCTTGAACACCACGTTAAAAACAAGATAGATGAAAAGTAAAGCATCCGTATCCTTTCATGATGCCTCGGCGTGCTCTTTTCTGCACCTGCCTCGTAGCGTCCAACCTGTTAGAGACCAAAGTCAGAGGCTTTGGCAACGCCTGGCGGCACATCCTCTCCGTCACCGCCGGACTGCTCGTCTTCCCCATCTCCTACATCATCAACGACCGCATCGCCGAAGTCTGGGGCTACCGCAGGGCACGCCTCATCATTTGGCCCGGCTTTGCGATGAACTTCTCGTTATCATCCTCAGCCGCGTAGCCGTCCTGCTACCCGCCGCACCGTTTTGGGAGGGCGAGGAGGCCTTCAATTTCGTCTCTCGGACTCGCTCCACGCATTGCCGCAGCCAGCCTGCTGGCCTTCCTCGTTGGGTCGTTCCTCAATGCCTATGTGATGAGCCGCAGGAAGATCCGGTCTGCAGGCCGCAACTTCTCAGCGCGCGCCATCCTCTCCACGTTGGTGGGCGAAAGTGCAGACTCGCTCCTCTTCTTCCCCCATCGCTTTCGGCGGAATTATCCCGGCCGATGAGCTACTGAAGATGATCGCTGCAGGCACTCGCTCAAGACGCTCTACGAGATCCCTCATCCCGCCCGTCACCATCCGCGGTGCATTACATCAAGCGCGTCGACGAGACCGACACTCTACGACGAGGGTATCTCACTACAACGTATGGAGGATTAGAGGAGCTATGAGAACCGGTACACGTCACGACGCCGCGCTCGTCGTTTTTCAGTGGTGGACAAGACTCCACCACGTCCTTTTGGGCCAAGGAACACTTCGCAGAGGTCCGTGCGCTGACCTTCCTCTACGGGCAAAAAGCACTGCTGAGGAGGTCAACGTGGCGCAACGTATCGCCCGCACGGCAGATGTAGCGTGGACGCTCGACGCGTCTTTCATCGCCTCGGCACCAGCGCCCTCACTGACACCCGCATTCTCATGGACAGCGAGAAGCCTGCAGAGGGCCCACCAAACACGTTCGTGCCCGGTCGTAATCTCTTTTCTCTGAGTATGGCCGCTGCTCACGCTGCCGAACGTGGCATCCGTCACCTCGTTACAGGCGTCTCCGAGACTGATTTCAGTGGCTATCCTGACTGCCGCGACACGTTTGTCCGCTCGCTTAACGTCACGCTCAATCTCTGGCAATGGATGCACAGTTCGTCATCCATACGCCACTCATGTGGCTCGACAAAGCCGACGTCTGGGCTCTCTCCGACCGCCCGGCGTCTTCGATCTTGTCCGCCGCGAGACCCTCACGTGTTACAACGGCGTCCTTTGGCGACGGTTGTGGACATTGTCCCGCTTGTCGCCTGCGCCATGAAGGACTGGAGCGTTACCTCGCCCGACGATAAACTTCTCCCACGTATAAGTCAGCAAGAAGGCTCGTAAGCATCATCGCCCTTACGAGCCTCTTTCATTTTGGGGTCACACGTCGTAATCGCCTCTCTCTTTTCGTGCTGAGGTAGGTATACAAAATAGAAGCCCTCGAGACATCACGCCCCAGGGCCTCCACAAAAAGCTATGAAACTAAAATCTTGTAGACTCAACTCTTATCTCTTTCAGTAAGCGGGATCGCTTACTCACAATCACTTTATGCGTATTACCATTCCCCAAAGGCCACCACATAGAAGCCTGCAGGGAGTGCCGTGCGAACTGTCTCGCCGGCTGAGAGGGTCAGCGTGCGTGCACGAGCACACCACCACATTGTACACTTTGGCCGTGTGGCCGTGGGACTCTGTACATAGAGGGTCTCACGCTCGGTGTAGATTGACGTACCGTCAGCTTCCACATTACCGTTCGGGGCTGCAAAAGAGATTCGCAGATCGATCGCTTCACGAATCCTATAAATCGTTACCGTATAGGTGCCATCGCCATTGCTGACCACGCGCACACCCTGTTTGTCGGGGATAGACTTTCTGCCTGTCTCCACCACAGGCACCTTACCGGCATCTCACACCTGTTGGCATCACTCGGAACATCATATTGTTGCCTGAATTTACATGGTAAATACCAGGAGCATAGCTCGATATCAAGCCTGGCACCTCAGGGAGCACAACCTGGCGAACAAGACTAGCATGAGCAGGACCTATCAAAGTGTCCTTTGTATAGTGGAAGAACTGAACCTCCGCACAGGCATTCGGCTCCCTGAGCCACACTGTGCGATCACTATTCTTAAAATAGTCCATCTGATCTGCGGTAAAGGGGCGCTCTTCACCCGTTTCTGGGTCGCGTGCCAGTTCCCAGTGCAACCCACGATCTATACTTCTAAAGACGTAATTCGAGCCACCCGTAATATTCAATTTAAAGACCCTTTATAAGCGGGGGCACGCTCAATGAATTCTATATTTGTTGTGATACCAGTAAAGAATTTAAAAAGGTCTCCACTGGTGATTTAAGTGTATCACAGCCTCCACCAACAATACATGCCATGATACCACCTTCCTTACCATTATCCCGAAGAGGGACCGTAAGAGTCTTAAAGGGAATTGTTATAAGGGAGTCACCTCCGGCTAACTTCACTCGTATCCGGTAGTGGACTTCCATCCGCCCTCCTATATTTTCTTTTGAGGCAATCCCCAAATAAGTAAGCGTGACTTCGCGATCACTCAGGGTCGGGCCGAAACTTGAAGGTCAGTGATTGGGCACAGTCACTATAAAGATGATCTGAACCATATCGATCCCATTCCGTATTCCAAGCTCCCATGTAAGGCTGATTAACACCCACTGCTGTGTACCTAAATCCAGATTTGCCAAGAATACCGCAGAACCTAAGTTATCATCTTGCTTATTACAAATCGCCAATTTGAGATGATACCGCTCTCGCCTCGAACCAAATGATCTGCGACGGCCGTCAACACCTTAGTTTGACCATCATATTCCATATAGCCATTGCCATCTCGTCGGATTCATCCATGTCCACTGTGGCTCTACAGCAATAGGACTAGTAGCAGGAAGTGGAAAACCCGTGCCTATGGCACTGCATGGAGCAGCAAAGGCAAATCCCTGTCGTATCAGGCTTCCCCGCACAGCCAGCCACAGTTTCATTCGAATTATAGCCCCCAATTAGAATTGGAGATCGTTACAGCCGAGTCGTTCGGAAACTTTGCAATATTTGTAACGCCAGGCACCCTGACCTAGAAACAAAAGAAATCCAAATGCATCATTTACATTGGGCTGATTCGAGTAATTCCCATATTCTTCTGAAGCAAAAACAAAGTCAAAAGTAGCCTTATCCGAATAAGGAACGAAATCAAACTCCAAGACCGATCCCGGAAGAAAACAGCACTGCATATTGTATTTAGATCAACGTTTCATTATGGATGTACCTCCACCATTTCCTCCACCCGAGGAATTTGGGCCTTCGCTAAAGAGTGCAGGTCCTGCTGCCAATAATAATCCTCGTCACTACCCAACTTGCCATTAGGAAAATCAGTAGTCCGATTAGGCCACCCAAGCTGACCTCCCTCAAAGTAAGTCAACGAACGGTCATTTCCAGTCCAAGCTGAACCATTCCAGTTATACCCTCTAAAAAGTCACATTAGAGATGGCTAGACTCTGCAGCCGGATTCTCAAAAGGACTCTCTCACAAGAAGCTCAGGAGTATAGCTTGTGATAGACAGGATGATAATTTGCCAGATTAGCGGGATCACGATCATCAGGATACTACCGGGATAAGGGACAGGTGTTCGAGAACTTGCAGCAATCTTGCACGGCGCTCACTTTCTACAATGGTTGCAGCTCGTGCCACCGCAAACTTTTCCGAGAATCCCTCTTAATATATCTTGTTTAAGGAGTCTATACGGGTTTGCTGTTCAACCGTGAATGTGTTCACACGCATGTAGCGCGTATGACAGTGGGGGAACGCGATCCCTGCGCTAAGCATCAGGGCGACCGCACATAGTCGTGCAATCTTCTTCATTTTCATTCAGTTTTCGTTTACAATGCATGGCATCGAAGAGGGGAATAAATGCCGATTGTTTTTGTTCGTATAACGCATGACCCTATCCGAATGCAGGGCAAAGAAGGAGAGGATTCTTTACGCAACTCCATAAGGGACGAAATTGATCACGTAGTGTTTTTGTATAGCGTACAAGTCGGACGTCCCTATCCAGATCGAGGAGAAACGACAGTCCGCGGTGACGGTCAGCTTGAATCAGTGCAGTTACGGCATTCGTCGATGATGTATTCCGGGCGGTTTTTGATCTCGTCAAGAGACGCCAATGTATTGCCCGAGCCGATCGTCGAGCAGTTGCACACCTCGAAAAGATGATGGCGGTCATGATCGAGCTCCATCCGGTTCGGCGTGACTGAAACCGCAGATCTTAGCCCAAGAGGGTCCAGGGCACAGCAGAGCATGATGACGGCCAGGAATCCGAGGCTCGAGGCCAGTCGCAGTGGCTTTTGGAGAAATACAACAAGGCGTTGGAGGCGAAGCGGAGCATTTTGCTCAGTACTTCGTTTCGCCCGCCACGCGTGCCTTATGTTCGTAGTAGAGGGCACCTGCTTGAAGCCGATCCAACTGATGAGGCCGCGGATGTACTTCCCCATGCTCGGGCAGGCGCTTGAACTGGTCCATGATTTTGCGATCGATGAGGCGGAAATCGCCCGTATCGAGGGGAATTGCACCTCACTCATGCGGTTCATGGTGCGATAAAACAGGCGTGCGGAGAGGCGTTTGAAGAGCTTTTCGCTTTTCGCGCGATCGGCGGACGCAGTAGACGCTGTTTGCGCCTTCGCGTTCGCTGAGGGGCCAGAATGTCGGGGATCAGCTCCGGAGGGTCTTGCAGATCGGCATCCACAATCACGGCCCAATCGGCGGTGCACTGGTGAATGCCGGCCGATACGGCGGGTTGATGGCCAAAGTTGCGCGAGAAGTGGAGCACTTTCACCCTTTTGATCTTCGTCGGCTAACTCGTTCAGCATGTTGCGCGTACCGTCTCGACTGCCATCATTGATGTAAATAATCTCGCCCTCGCAGGGCAGGACGGTCGATCACAGCCCGCGTACGCCGATACGACTCGGCCAGCACAGCCTCCTCGTTATAGCAGGGGACGATGATAGATGAGGCGCCGTGTCATTGTTCTTCGTCCAAGTTCTTCCCCCGACTGCTGCGGATGGTGGCGGATCTCCTCCTCGTTCATCTCTTCATATTCGAAATCGTGTACGTTTTGCAGAAATCGCCATACTGGTTTGCACTCCTTGAGCACCCCGTCGAGCACGGCCTCAGGTCCGCACGAAGGGCAGCAGCACCACCAGTTCAGCGTAGTCCGGATGTATCGTCAGGCGTTCGATGTCCCAATCGGCCTGCCGAAGCGCGAAGTTGAACTCACGCTCCACCACGTTTCGCCGATAGCCCTCGATCGTCATGCCCTCCGCCGCAGGGAAAAGCAGGTAGAAAGCGCAACTTCTGCCCCTTGCCGCCGAGGCCTGTGGAGATATAAATCTGCTTTTCGTCGAGAGTTCCGACTCCAGAATGATGCGCCCTTCCATGAGCGCCATGTAAAGCCCAATCGCGCATGTCAGGCTCGGCCAGCCGTGCATAACGCTCCAACCGTCGGTGGCAGTCACGTCGCCCGGAGATGGCGAAGATGGCCAGGATGCGCCGCTTGTATTCTTCCGTCGCTTTCGGGGGTTATAGAGGTCTATTTCAAATGCTTCGAGGTCGCCCGCTGTCCACGGGATCCTTCCTGCTTGATCCGGTTCGAGAAATGGAAGTACTCCATTTGTCGCTCCACTGGAATCTGATGCTCAGCCACATGAAAACTTCCGCTCGTTTTGGCCAGAAACTTCTGGGAATTGATTGTATTCGGTTTGTTGTATCATTCTATTCTCCGCTGTTCGTCCCCTCCGCTTGGAGGGAGAGCAAAAAGTATCTCTTTTCACCAAACCGCGGGAGTCATGCGCCTTGCAAGCCGTTTGCTCCCTCCGGTCATGGCTTTCATTTGTTTCACGCCGCCGTTCCACAACATCGCCGCTCACACTCTCCTGCGCGAGATGATCCGGAAAAACTTTGCTGAGCAGAGGTTTCAAAACAGGCTGCGTAGAAACGAAAACGACTGCGTCATTCATCGCAGTTATATGCCGTAAGATCATCTACCGGAGTAATTTATTGCAACGCAAATGATTTACGACTACTTACCGGATTAATTTTATCGTAAGAGCAGATGATTTACGACTATTTATCTGAGCAATTTGTAGTAATGCAAAATGTTTTGCGACTATCGCAGGTAATTTATCGCAATACAAATGACGGATGCTACGAGAGCAATTTATTTGCGATAATTTTGCGATTTTACCACAATGCAAATGATTTACGACTCACTTACCAGAATAATTTATTGCATAATGCAAATGCTTTGCAAATACTTAACGAAGTGATTTGTCGTAAGGCGTAAATGATTTGTAATAATTTACTTGAGTAATTTGTTGTAAGGCAAAATGATTTTCAAATACTTACCAGAGTAATTTATTGCAATGCAAATTGACTTGCGAATACTTACTGGAGTAATTTATTGTAAGGCAAGTGATTTACGACGATTTTACTCCCGCTGAAATGGGGAAACAAGGTGGATTTTTAATCGAAGAGCGCCGCAAATCGTTTCTCTGCCATCATGCGCCAACGATTCGACGGAGACGTGTAGTTCCCGGCAATGCGCCTCGTAAACTTCGACGATCGGAGTAGGACTATCGTCCGTTTCGACGAGACAATCGACGCCGGTCCCAAGTCGTCCGCAAGGCGTCGGGGCGGTGCAGGAGGCCGAAGGAGAGGCCGAGGCCAGCGTCAAAGGAGTTGCGTGGCCGATAGGCGACTTGCCCCGAAAGCCGTGGACGATCCACGGGCTATCCGCGAAGGCGTTTTCGACATCGAGCAGTTCGCCCCAGCACGTACGCAATGGATGATCAGCGGTTTGCGCAGCTCATCGGCCAGCCTAACCTGCGCCTCGAAGAGCTCGATTTGCAGCGACATCGGCGCCCTCAGCCAACCGATCGAGGCCGGCCTCGCCGATCATCAGACCTGCGGATGGGCGGCCCGGAGGCGCAACAGTGGAAGGCTATGATCCGCCGCGGCATGCCAGGGATGAATGCCTCACCGGCATAGCATCCCCCGGGCCGTGGCTTCGAGCGGGCCTCACTGGCGCCGATGCTGACCACGGCGGTGTGTGGTGAGGCAGCGGGCGGGCGATGGGTGTGAACGTCGTAAAGTCGTGGCATGGGGAGCGGGATCAGGGCATCGGATCATAGCCGCTTTCCCGCCCTGCAAGGGTGGCAGCGCAGAATGCGGCGAATGGCAGGCCAGCCATCCGCGTAAGCCGTGGACGGCGGAGCGCCCGGATGGCGTACCCGGAGCAGGTGGGGTGTAGCGACAGCTGGGCGGCGTCATGGGAAGATGGCTGCGGTAGAAGTGATGGGCAGGAGGAGGAGGCCGGTGAGGAGACGGTGATCATGTCGTTTTTGTAGGATCTGGCTGACGGCCTTGTGCATCGCTTTTTCGATGGCCCCATGCGTGGGCAGGTCATTGCCGACGTACATGAAGCCGATGCAGGCATCGACCATGAAGGGCGCAGCGTTCGGTCAAGGGCGTCTTGCGGGTGCGATAGGCCTCGCGGATGAGTCGTTTCAATGCGATTCCACATCGACAGCATGGCGCACGCGTCGTTTGGGAGTTGGCCACATGGCTACTCCGGGCGCACGGTCCGTGGCTGGCTCCGAGCAGTAGACGACCCCAAGGGATAGGCAATGAACGACTGCCCGCTGAAGCGACCAGTCGTTCAAGATCTCTTTCAGATAAAGTCGCCCTTTGGGAGTTGATTTTCGTCTCACCCGTTGTCATTCGTCGTTTTGCGGCCGTCGTTTTCCAGTTGCTTCTTGCTATTGCTCCAGTGCGGCAGTCAGGCGGAGGGCGCTTCGGGCGTAGGCGCTTCGACAAGACGAAGCCCCTGCCTCAAGGGCCGCTTTGGCAGTGGTGGCGCCGAAGCATCCGATATGATGTCGTCCTGCTTAAATTGTGGGAAGTTCATCAACGATGATGCTGATGGCTAAAGAAGACAAGCATATCAGAAGTCAAACGATTCGTCTTTTCGAGAACTGCTGCAGACAGCGCGATACATGATATTGTCTTGGCACGGGATCTTTTCCGTAAGTGCCCCAGAGATGTCAAGTCTCTTTGTGGATATCGTAGAGGCGGGGAGTAAGTACTTTCTTTCGGATGCCTACGATGAGGTTAATCAGATCAACCGTTTTGCCAGTGGTCTGAAGAAGATCTTGCGCTTCGGTAGACGGTGTATTTCTGCAGATAGACGCAATGGCTTCTGTCATAGAAGTATTTCATCGTCGGGAACAACAATGCGTAATTCTTTGGCACAGGTGAAAAATGGTCAACAGCCGTGCGGGCCGTAAAGATGACTGCACTGTAATCTCATAACGATCGATGCGTTGCTTTCTTGAACTTTAGGCCGTCAAGGCCTCAACCTTGATGAAGGGAAGAAAGTCAATATCCACGCCATATCGTTCCGCGCGATGTCGAAATACGGTGATTTCTGGTCTCCGCCTGGTTGCGATACAATGGTAGTTTTTTTTATACTCAATGCCATAAAGAACTTATATCCGTTAATTAGCGTGTATCTCAAACCCCTCGTAAGCCAAGAATAAGGGGAGACTTTTGGGCGCAAAGGTAAGAACATAAAAACAATATGCCCGTGCGCCTGCCAAAATATGCGGATAGTGATATATAACAAGATACGATAGAGCGCAAAAGCAAAAGGAAAGCGGCAGCGACATAATGGGGATAATGACCATCGAAGAAGAGCCAGAGAATGGGCGCACGCAGAGCGTGCATCCCCAAATACCCGTTAGAGCTTGATAACGATTATCCCACATGGCGGCACCGCCTCGCCAGCGTCGAAAGCATACGCGAAGTAGGATGATGCGCTTGAGGAGGTAGTAAAGCCAGACGGCTGCGAAGATGAGTCCGAGAGGCAGCAACACCGAGCGGAGATCGTCGGTGGGCATGGGTAGTATGGCTGGCCAAGAGGAAGAAGAGAGAGCATCTGCAACTTCCATGAATCCACGAAGAGGTCGCTCTTTGACGGATCGAAAAGGTTGTCGCGCTCCTTGACGGAAGAGTATCCTCAGCCATCTTCCGAGCAGGAAGGCATGAATGGAAGACGGCGCAAAAAAGCGATATTTCAAATTTGAGCAGGATGACGGGATGATTGTTCAAATAGATCCGTCGGCCAGACGGAGGCCGATGTATCCTCAAAAGCCCGTTGTCCATTGTGCATTCTTTTTCTGTTAAGATTCGATATACGATGTACGCTTTTGTATTGGGGGCGCGAATGTAGAGAGAGTTTGAAAGTGGCGTCGCCCATATGGTTTCAAGCCAGACGTCTGTGCGGCGATAGAAGGTCATTCGCGCCCATCACACGTAGATATATCATTGAGGAGATACGAATGCAGTGTATACGGATTTCGGCAAGATCCGCTTAACGGGGAATAAATGCGCGAATTTGGGCGTTAAGAGGCGTGTTTATTCTCTTGCGGCCCGGAAACGAAAGGAAATATGATCCGTTTAGTGAATACAATGACGATGTGTGGGTGGCGCCCGATGATGTTCCAATACTGTCGAGATTATTGGGAGCACACCGCATGTCCATAAGTCACAAACGATCCGATTGACAATAGAGATAATGAATGGAGGCCTGGTCGCACACTTGGTGTAGGCCCTCTGTTGTTTTCGGGGAGTAACTGCGCCTTTGATGTAATCCCCCCAAAAGAACGATGACATAAAACCCCAAAGAATGAAGGACGACAACAATTACCGGGTCAGCCCGAAGGATACTCAAGTGAGCGTTTGGTGGCGCGTACGCCAGAGATCCTGCACCGATGTGTGGAGAGCCTGCGCGAGAGTTACCTGCGCGTGATCGAGAGTGAAGCGTTCGCGCAGGAGTTCAGCAATAACACTGCTGCGCGATTATGCGGGTCGGCCGTCGCCGCTTTATCGTACGGCACGCATGTCAGAACGCTACGGGATGCCAACCTCTACCCTCAAACGAGTAGCGACCTGAACCACACGGGCTCGCACAAGATCAACAATGCACTGGGACAGTGCTGCTGGCACGACATATGGGTCGGCGGAGGTTCGCTGAGACGGCGCGGACAGCACGGTGTGGCCGTGGCCACCGTCTGCGCACTGATGGGCATGGAGTGCATGATCTATGGGGTTACGAGATGGAGCGTCAGCGGGCGAACGTGGAGAAGATCCGTATGCTGGGCGGCGAGGTGACGCCGGTGGAGTCGGGCAACATGACGCTGAAGGACGCTACGAACGAGGCGATCCGTGAGTGGTGCCGTCACCCGTCGGACGCTCACGTGATCGGCTCGACGGTCGGACCGCATCCCTACTCGACCTGGTGGGCACGACTGCAATCGGTGATCGGGCGTGGACCGTTACAACTTTGGTGACATCGAGGGTCGTGATAGGCCAGACGCCTGATGGCGTGCGTCGGCGGAGGGAGCAACACGGCAGGAACGACACCTCGTGGACGAGAGCGGGTGCGGATCGGCGTGGCCGCGCTGCGGGCTGCGGCGTGGAGAGTGGACGGAGTGCGGCGACGCTTCACCTGGGTCTGCCGGGCATCATCCACGGCGCTTTGCGGACGCTGGTCATGCGGGACGCAATGACGGACAGATCCGAGGAGCCTTATTCGGATCTCCGCGGGGCTGGACTGTCCGGTATCGGCCGATGCACGCCGATCTCTTTGCTCGCGCGGGCGGGCGGAGGTGGTGGCCGTGACGGATCCGGGAGGCGGTGGAGGCGGCTTGCGAGGCTGACGGCGACTCGGCTGGAGGATCATCCGCGCTGAGAGTCTCGCTCACGCGCTGAGCGCTTCCGTCGGGCTGCGTGTTTCGGACCGGATGAGCTGGTGGTGCTGACTGTCTCTCGACGATAAGGATATGGAGACAGCATCTCTGCGAAGCATTAACGAGCCCCTTCTTTTCTTGCACGTGGTGCAAAGAAAAGAAGCAAAAGAAAATCAAGGCATCAGGGATGCCGGCACGTGGGGGACTTTTCTGATGGCCTTGAGTGTACCCGGCTTAAACTTCCCCGCCCTCGGCAGAGGGCCTTTTCTTGCCTTGATGCAAGAAAAGCAGCAAAGAAAATCAAGGCAGCGGGACGCCGGCCATCACTGCCAGCTACCTTGCGAGGGGCCGACTGGCTGTCTTTGCTGGGTGCCGCCTCGTTTTGACTCATTATTACGATCTACATCGTTAACTGAAAACTTATAACTACACTCACTCGACAGCAAACGGATCCCAGGCGATATGCATACGCCGGTGAGCCTGCTCACCTCAAGTTACGCGGACCTCTATCCGCGGTCGGTGCTGGTGAGAGCTCGGATTATCACGCGGGCGAGAACTCGCGTTCGTTCATTGCGCTCTGTCCGCCGGGCGAGCATCGCCATCAACGGGCGGCATCGGCCACCGTGACACTGCCCGACGCCCATGCCCGCGAGGCGTTTACCGCCGCCCGACCGCCCGAAGCCGTGACCGATGCCTTTGCGCGACTTCATGAACCGCGCTTCCATCGTCTCGGGCGACGACCGCCGGGTGTGCGGCCTCTATGGCTACACCACCTTTTCAACGCCGTCCGTCACTTCGAGCGCAAACCGTCCGCGAGAGCCGCGAGGAGCGCAACGATGCCTCCCGGACATCTACTACATCCCTCTACCGCCACGTCATCGTCATCAGCCTCCGCGGCGAGCTGCGCACTCGTGGAGCTTAGGGCCGACGGAGAGGAGAGCGGGCTGCCGGCGCTGGAGGCGGCCATCGACAACCGCAACTATGCTACCTACGCTTTCGCCCGGCGTGGCCCGGGCGGTGAGCAGCACCTCACCGACGACGAGCTGCGCGCCAATGTGCGCCGCGCGTCACACTGCATGCGGGGCGACGTCTTCCAGATCGTCCTCTCGCGCCGCTTCATCCAGCCTTTTGACGGCGACGACTTCCCCGTCTATCGTGCCCTGCGTCGCATCGGCTCGCCCTACCTCTTCTATTTTGACTTCGGCGGCTACCGCGTTTTCGGCTCTCATCGCCCGGAGGACGCACCGCTGGCAAGATCGGAGGGGCCAACGCGCCTCTCACATCGCAATCGCCGGCACCACCCGACGCACGGGCGGACGCCCCGACCGACCGCCGCCCTGACTGAGGCGCTCCCAGAACGACCCGGAAGGAGAACGCGGAGCACGCCGCGCTGGTCGACTCTGGCCTGCAGCGACCTCTCCTGCAACCGCCACGACGTGCGCGTGGTCTTCTACAAAAGAGCCGCGGTACTCACAGCCACGCCATCCACCTGGCCAGCCGCGTGGAGGGCACCCTCAACTGCCGGGACAGACCCGCTCGGGCGCTTCGCCAGAACATCTTCCCCGCGGGCACACTCAGCGCGCCCAAGTGCGCGCCATGCAGCTCATCAGGCCAGATCGAGCCGCACAACCGCGGCGCCTATGGAGAGCACAATCGGCTAATCGGCTGATGGCGACATTACGACGCAGGCCATCACCATCCGCACGGTCAGCCGCAACAACGAGCTTTGGTATCAGGCCGGATGCGGCGTCGTGTCCGCGACAGCAGCGACGAGGCGAGCTGCAAGAGAGTGAAGCAACAAGCTGGCCGCCACTCCGGCGCCGCCATCGAGAGGCGGAGGGAGCAACCCCGCCGCACTCGGATAGCTCTTTCCACACGGAAATTCATCCACCCGCGAGGTTGCGGGTTGAAGGTGTTTCTTCGAAGAAATTCGGCCAGCGACCCTCAGTTGGAAGGAATTTCTTTGAGTGATGCCACCGTTGACTGGTCGTCGGTGAAAAATTACTCAAGAAAGTCGACTTAACGGCCACGGCTGAAGTTGAATTCCTCGAGGAATTTTTGCTGCCGTTGACTGGTCGTCGGTGACTCGCAGACCCGACCAACGGCTCCTCGGTTGAAAGAATTTCCTCGGAGAATTTTGCCATTGACTGGTCGTCGGTGTGAAAATCATCAAGGAAACACCCTCACCAGCCCTCCATTGGGGCCATTGTCGTACGACAATTCACGTTCCACCGAGGGTGATTGCCATTCTCGCGAAACATCGTGCACGGGCTGTTTGAGTCGTTTTTAGTTTTCAGCCTTGTGAAGATCCTCCCTATGACACCTACGGCTCCTTCACCTACAACCTTGTGCATCGCCTTTGCACGACGCTGGGGCGCAGAGACGTCACCGTGGTCACGCCGCAACGACCGCATCGACCTCGACGACGCCGCTGACGTGCGATCATGCCCTCTCCCGCCCGGCCCCGGCGCATCCCGAAGAGCCATGGCCTCCTCCTGCCGCTCATCCAGCGCTATGCCCCGTCAAAGCCCATCCTGGGCGTCTGCCTCGGCCATCAAAGCATCGGGCAAGTGTTCGGGGCACGCCTCGAGAACCTCTCCGACGTCTTTTCACGGCGTCCAGACGCCCATCCGACCTCACCGCCACCGGCGAGCCCCTTTTGCCCGGCCTCACGGGCGAGTTCCTGCCGCCAGGCGCTACCACTCGTGGGTCGTCAGCCGCGAAGGCTTCCCCCGACGACACGCTCCGGTGACGGCCGAAAGCCCCGACAGCTACATCGCCAGCCCCTACGCCATCGCACCTACCCAGTGCACGGCATACAGTTCCACCCCCGGGTCCATCCTGACGCCCGTCGGAGAAGATCATCCACAACTAGCCCAATGATTCAGCGAGGCCTGCCTCCTGCCGCGGCACACGTACCCGGATAAACTTGGCCGGCGTCCGACGCCTTGAGTTTTCTTTTGCTTCTTTTTCTTGCATCAAGGCAAGAAAGAAAGAAGGATCAATCCCCACTACTCATCCTTATGAAGATATCCTCAACAAGCTCACCGAGCACCGCTGCCTCAGCCGCGACGAGGCGCGCGCCATCCTGCAAGACATCGCACACGGGGCGCTATAACGACGCCCAGACGGCGTCCCTCATCACCGTTTTCCTCATGCGCGACATCTCCGTGGACGAGCTTTTTGCGGCTTTCGCGACGCCCCTCTTTGGAGATGCGCCACCCCGTCGACCTCACGGACTATGCGCCCATCGACATCGTGGGCACCGGCGGCGACGGTCGCAGCACGTTCAACATCTCCACCGCCGCCTCGTTCGTCGTAGCCGCCGCCGGACTGCCCGTAGCCAAAGCGCGGCAACCATGGCGCCACGTCAGTCAGCGGTGCCAGCAACGTCATCGAGCGTATGGGCGTGCGCGCTTCACGGCCGACGAGGGGGCACTGCGCCGCAGCGCTGGACGGTTGCCGCCTGGCCTACCTCCGCCCCGCTCTAACCCGCCATGAAAGCCGTCGCCCCGTGCGCAAGGCCCTCGGCGTACGCACCTTCTTCAACATCCTCGGCCCGCTGGTCAATCCCGCCCTACCCGCCGCGCAGCTGCTGGCGTCTGACAATCTGGCTCTGCAACGGCCTCTACCTACACCTATCAGGCCCGCCGGCACGACGCGCTGCCGTGGTCCACAGCTTGGATGGCTAAGGACGCTCGCTCAGTCCGACTTCAGTGTCGGGCGCCGACGCGAACAGATCTATCGCCCCGAGACGTTGGGCCTCGCTGCTACACGTCCGGAGGCGCTCATGGCGGCGACACCGACGAAGCCGCCGACATCTTCCGCCGTGTGCTCGAGAACCGTTCGGCAGCCGCGCAGAGCAAGCCGTCGTCGCCAATGCCGCCTTCGCCATCCGCCTCATGCGTCCCGACGCCTCCCTCCCTGAGCTGCATCGCCGAAGCCACCGGGACCATCGACAGTGGCCGCGCCCTCAAACCCTCAAGCGATTCGTAGAACTCAGTCAATAACAGGCACCCGGCCAGCTTTGGCCCGCGCACCCCCTGGTGCCTTGATCGTCTGCTTCTTCTTCCATCAGGGAAGAAAAGAAGGACATCAGAAGAAAGGCAGCTGCGGCTGCCGGCGAATTTCGCCGGGTACCCATAACCATTGACCATTCAAATGCAAGACATCCTCTCCCAAATCATTGCCAACAAGCGCTTCGAGGATCGACATCCGCAAGCGCATCATTCCCCAGAACAGTTCGAAGAAGCCCTCCTCGACGGCATGCCACGGCCGACGCACTCCATGCAGCGCGCCCTGGCGAATCGCCCACAGGCATCTCGCCGAGTTCAAACGCCGATCGCCGCTCGAAGGCTGGATCGCCCGCGAGGCCGACCCGGCGCACGTCGTGCCCGACTCATGCCGGTGCAGGCGCTGCCGCCCCTCCCGTGCTCACGGACAAAGTTCTTCGGCGGCACCGTCCGCGACCTCCGCGCCGTCCGTCCGCTGACCGACCTGCCCATCCTCCCGCAAAGACTTCATCATCGACGCCTATCAGCTCTACGAGGCGCGTATCATCAGCGCCGACGCCGTGCTGCTCATCGCCGCCGCGCTCTCGCCCGACCAATGTCGCGAGCTGGCCGACGTGGCGCATCGGCTCGGGATGAGTGCTCCTGGAGCTGCACACGGCCGACGAGCTGCGGCGCACTCTGCCCCCGAGGTGGATATGATCGGCATCAACAACCGCCACCTCGGCAGCTTCTCCACCGACCCCGAACACTCGCTGCGCATGGCCGGACTGCTGCCCGCGGGCGACGACGTCGTGCGCATCTCGGAGAGCGGCCTTTCGGATCCGGCCACCATCCACCGGTTGCGCCGAGCGGGCTATCGTGGCTTCCTCATCGGCGAGACGTTCGCGCGCCAGCCGCCCAGGCGAGGCGCTCGCCTCCTTCCCTCCACGCGCGCGTGGAGGCGCAAAGCACAGGAGGGCTACGGCATGATCGGCGGCCGACTGATCAAGGTCTGCGGACTGCGTGCGGCGGCGACAATGCGCGCAGTGGCGGCGCTGCCTGGCGTCGATCTGGTGGGCTCAATCTTCCACCCCGCATCGCCGCGCTGCGTGACAGACGTACCGGACGTGTCGTTGCCTGATGGTGTGCGTCGCGTGGGCGTCTTTGTCGACGTCCCCGCGGAGCAGATCGTGGCCACGGCCCGTCGCTATGGCCTGCACCTCGTGCAGCTGCACGTGCCACGAGTCGCCCGACATGTGTCGCCGCCTCAGCCGACGGCGGGGGCTGGGCGTCATCGAGCCTTCCCCGCCACACCCGAGGCGGTGCGCAACGACACGACGCGCTGCATGCCACGTCCGGCTGCCGACTCTTCCTCTTCGACACCCCACGGCTGCGCATGGCGGCGCCGACGCACGTTCGACTGGCACGTGTTGCAGGACTACGTGGGCCAGACGCCTTCCCTGCTCGGTGGCGGACTGGGCCCTCGACGCCCTCGACGCCCCTCAGCCACTTCACCCATCCCCGTTTTGGCCGGCTACGACCTCAACAGTCGCTTCGAACGCTGCCCCTGCCGAGAAAGACGTCGAGGCCCTGCGCACGTTCCTGCAAATGATGCACGTACCGCGGTAGGGGCGTATCGCATACGCCCACCAAGCGGGCCGCAAAGTCCGAATGGGAACCCAGATTCGCCTCAGATGCCGGGACGTTTAGAGGGCGTATGCGATACGCCCCTACCCTACCGGCAGGAGAGAAGTTCCCCACAAATCACTCATCATCCATCCCCATCACACCACAAACCCCAATATGAATCGTATAGAAACCCTTTTTCCAGAGCGGTCGTCGCGACCTCGCTCTCCATTTACTTCTGCGCCGGCACACCGCGCCCCCGACGCTACGGCCGACACCATCCGCGCCCTCGGAGCGCACGGCGTCGACCTGATCGAAATCGGCATCCCCTTTAGTGACCCCTATGGCCGACGGCCCCGTCATCCAGCGCGCCGCCACCGACGCCCTTCGCCACGGCATGACGCGCTCCGCCGGCTCTTCGACGACCTGGCCGACATCCGCCGCGACGTCCGCCTGCCTCATCCTCAGGGGTTACCTCAACCCCATCCTCCCGCTTCGGCTTTGAGGCCTTCTGTGCTCGCTGCGCCGAGGTCCGGCATACGACGGCGTCATCATCCCCGACCTCCCCTTCTGCCGACTATATGACGGACTATCGCTGGCCCAGCGCTACGGGCTGGATATGATCATACTCATCACGCCCGAGACGTCCGAGGAGCGGATCCGCGCCATCGACGCCGCCACCGACGGCTTCCTTATATGGTCTCGTCGGCCTCTACCACCGGCGCCCGCGACACGTTCGACGCACCCACGCTCGACTACTTCGCCGCATCGCCGCCCCACCCCTCCGCAATCCGCGTATGCAGTCGGCTTCGGCGTTCCAACCGTGCCACCTTCAGCGATGCCTGTCAGCGCGCCTCGGGCTGCCATCATCGGCAGCCGCTTTGTCAGTCTGCTCGAGGAGGAAGGCGGCGACGCCACACGCGCTATCGTCCGTCTCAAGGAGGCGATCGGGGGCCTACGGACGCCAGCGAAGTCTGACTGGGGCCTGCGAGGGGGCTGCGGCCTCTGCCGAGGCAGGGGAAGTGAGGCCGGGGCGTGAAGGGCAATCTCTCCCTCCCTACCTTTGGCCGCACATCATCCATCATGCACACACATGAAAGCATTTTACACCCTCTCACCTTGCCGCACTGCTTGCCGGGCAGACCCTTCAAGCGCAGCGCGATGACTGGCAACGCATGGTCGATCAGAAGCGTTTTGCTGAGGTGTTGGCCTTGGCTAAGTCGCACCCGGACACGGCCGACTTTGCCGCGCTTTTATGCCGCGGGACAGGCCTCGAAGGCCTGCTCAAGTACCGCGACGCCTACCATTATTATAGGCGTTGTCCGGCCACCGACTCCGCACGCACGGGTTGCTTGTAGGCGCTCGCACGCACCGCCGGAACCATCGGGCGGACGGACGAGGAGCGCGCTACCTCTTACAGCTACGTGCGCGCGACACGGCGGACTTCTACGCCAATCATCAGCTGGCTCGCCTTTACGATCGCATCGGTGAGACGGAGCGGGCGATCGCCTTCATCAGGCGTTGCTGATGCGCGACCCGACAAACCCGACACTGATGCGCGCCATGGCCGACTGTGCCCGACAGTTGGGGCAGAAGGGCGTGGCGCTGACGCACGTGAAGGCCTTTCAAGCCGGGCCCGGAGAATGCGCTGGCCGCAGCGGCGCTGGCTAACTTCCAGTTGTCGCTACAGATCCCCGAAGCCGCCCTCGAGGTCTGCGACAGGCCCTCAGCATCACCCGCGCCATCGCGCTCCGACGCAACCGGGGCATGGCGCTCTTCAGCATGAACGAATATGGGGCGGCAGATACGGTCTATGCGGCACTCCTCTCCGAGGGTGACTCGTCCCAACTGACGCTCAAATACGGCGGTTGCGCGCGTACTCACGGGCCACTTCATGGATGCCATCACACTCTAGAGTTGGCTTACGAGGGACACGAGCGCCGTCGACGTCTGCCACTGCTCGGATCCGCTCTGGGTCGCACCTACGATCGCCGCCGTGCCTTCGCCCTCTTCGACCGTGCCGGGCCCTCATGCAGCCCGCCCTGCACCGACCGACATGCTCACCCGCTTCCGCGCCGAGACGTTCGAGGCGTGACGGCCAAAAGGAGACAGTGCCGATGCGCTCTGTATCAACTCTGGACGGGAGCGCAACCGCTTCGATCTGCTGGGCCGCATCTGGGAGCATTACAACGACACCGAGGCGCGCCGAAAAAGGACGAGGCCCTATGCCCGTCGGAGCCGCTTCATCACCGTGCTTTTTGCTACCGAATACCCGCCCGCCCCAAACGCGACATAAACTGATGAGTTTCTGAACACCCAACTGAACAAGTTCGTCTCCGATATGTTTTTCCGCCAGACGAAGCGGCTACCTGCCCTCGCGCCCGATGGCAAGGTCGGCGTCTGCACCGAGCAACAATTGCAAACCCTCATGTCGCGTCTGCAAGGCGTGCGATGAGCTTTTTGTTGAACGAGAGCGCAAAGGCCCCGCGCGGGCCGCGCAGGTTGCGCAACACCAAAGAGCATTTGCCGCGACGTCTGCGCAGGCTGCGCAACTCTCAAAGCATTTGCCGCGGCATCAGCGATAACTCTAAAGCAATTTCTACCTCTCACGTATAACTACCCATCACATGACTCCCGAAGTATTTGACTTCCTGCGCGAGCTACGCGCCAACAATAACCGCGAATGGTTTCAGGACAACAAGAAACGTTACGACGCCCTGCGAGCCGACTTCATCAGCGACGTCGGCCAGCTGATCAACCGTATCGCCACCTTCGACCCGAGATCGCCGGACTGGATGCCCGCAGCTGTGTCTATCGCATCTATCGCGACCTCCGCTTCTCACCGATAAGACGCCCTAAGACCTATTTCAGCGCCTACGTGACCGGCTTCGGCGGCCGATCGAGCGCGTATGGCGGCTATTACATCCATCTCGAGCCCGGACCTCCCCAGTTGGCTGGCGGCGTCTGGTGTCCCACTCACCCATGCTCAAGCAGCTCCGCCGCGACATCTGCGACAACATGGACGAGCTGACCGCCATCATCGACGCCCGCCTTCCGCCACACGTTCGGCACCTTCACCGGCGAACAGCTCACCCGCATGCCCCAAGGCTTCCCAGCCGACACGCCTCGCGGCGAACTATTGTCGCTTCAAGAGTTACGTCGTGATGAGTGTCAAGCCCGAATCATACTTCACCGCCCCGGACTGGCTCGACCGCGCCACGGAAGACTTCCGCCTCCTGCAGCCCCTCAACCGTTTCTTGAACTTCCACCATCGGCGAGTTCAACCTTCGGCGAAAGAGCCATGAGAGCGCCTCATCGTCCCCCTCTACCGCCGCCTGTTCTGCCGCAAAGCACGGCGTCCATTCACCGTATCGACCTTCGGGCGATCACGGGCAGTGCTCGAAGAGTCGCGCGGTTATTACGCCTACACCCGCCTGCACGCTGCCCACGCTCTTGCCGACCCGCACGACCGACTGCCGTTACGCGACTCTCGGTGGCTCTTTCGCTTAGCCAACCGTTTCCACCACGCGCTCGCCTCGTCATTGTATCGGCACCGGTGGCGGATTGACAGACCGCTCAGCCTGACCGCCTACGTCTCCGGCGGCCTGCACGCCATCGCCTGGAGGAATGTCCGACTACAGCCGACACCGTCCGCACGCTCCTCCACAATCGCACCATATGCTCAGACCCATTGAAAGTGCGTTTGCGGCACCTACCAGACAGAACTCCCCAATGCACTCACCGAATACGGCCGCCCGGACTGCATCGTCCTCGACGTCACCCGGATCGCCTCGCATCGCTCTTCCACCTCTGCTCCGGCTACCTATCGGACGAGACGCTGTTACTCATCCGCGGCATCCGCCACACCCGCTCGCCCGCAGCGCCCAGCAAGCCCTCTTCTGCGCCACCCTCGGCCACGGTCTGCGTTGACGCGCCTTACCACGTGGGGCATTGTCTTCTTTTCGCCCCGGCCTGCCTGCGGCAAGTCTTCCGACACATCGTCGTCTGACATTCCGAGCCAGACTTGCGTAAAAATGTCTCGCCTTATCTTTTGCGGCGCATTGGCGAGGAGGGCGTCCCCTACGATAGCAACTAAACCAAGTGAGGAGATGGCAGGTGGTCGATTGCGGCGGTCTTGAAAACCTACCGTTGAACCGAGAGGTTCCGGTTCGAATCCCTCTTTCTCCGCTCGGGCTTCTAATTAGGGACTTCCATTATGGGGTCGGCAATTCATCCATGAATATAGGATCGTCAGCAAATCTTGGGCTTACGGCAGTACTCTAATGCCTATCATCGAACGAAAACGGTTCGCGGCGAGTATTATTTCCCGCTCGGCTATAAATGGCTTGTCTTAGAAAACACTAAGCCATGCGAAGAGTGGAGGGGGCGGTTTATCGCTGAACGAGATATTCGTATTCCTGCCGCCGATACCGGGCTAAACGTTGGTAATCGCTTTTCCGTGGGGGACGGCGACGCCATATCGCATATTGTGCGTTAAGTCACATTCACCCCGCTTGACGGCGCGCGCCGGTGCATGCTCGCGCCGATGCTGATGGATGCTCCTGGGTCTGGCGGTCACTGGCAACCGTATGATGATTGAGCAGCTTCCAGTGCTTGCGCGATCTCTGCCCTATCGTTTGGCTCCATCTCGCTGTTTGACTTCTTCTTCCAACCGATTTCCGGCCTTGCTCGAGCGAGTTGTGCGGGGTATCCTCGCTTGCATCGATGCAGATAGCCGACCACCTGCTCTTGCCAGGTACGCGCCCTAATGAGGCCACAAAACGCAGATGCCCCTCGAAATAGTCCATCAGCCCAACGTCTGTCTGCCCATCATGCAGCCGTCAGCGACCACTCAGCGCGGCAGCTTCAACAGTTGCTTTGAGTTCCCCTACCTATTCTCTTCTTACTGTTTATGGACCCAAAGCTACCGCCCAGAAGCTGACAAAGATTTGGAGTCGCACCTCACTTTCTCTCCACCGTTAAGTTTCTCTACTCGCCTCACCCTATGTCTATAGGTCCAGGCGGGGAGCCTTTCCTCAGGAGCTGCCTAAATGTCATGGAGAATGGTTAACAATCGCGGCAGCGACGACGCATTCAAAGTCACCCGTACTTTTGGCCCGACATTTTTATTCACTCGCAAAACCTATACGACAATGAACTTGAATGATTTATTCATGGATCGATCACGCAGTCGAGCAATACGTAAT